>OHFA01000102.1_pt1 | contig 64192 bp, 57 predicted proteins | sample 1567501 | NCBI WGS metagenome assembly OHFA01 (sample SAMEA3879593, study PRJEB24766) | human gut metagenome | biome: human-associated habitat; feature: feces | place: USA | collected 1985/1987 | reverse complement strand
CTTGCATGTGTTAGGCGCGCCGCCAGCGTTCGTCCTGAGCCAGGATCAAACTCTTTGTTAAATGGTATATTCAAGCTTTCGCTTTAAATATCAAAGTTTGATTGCTCTGCTGAACGCTAACTTGCTATCTATTAGCACGTTATTTTGTGTTCATCCAGAATTTCTTGTTATTCTCTTAAGAATCTCAAGGTAATGTTTTTAATTCTGTACTGTTCAATTTTCAAGGAACTTTGTGCCGCTCTTGCGACAGCTTATTTATTATATCACATTCATTCGAGTTTGTCAAGCACTTTTTTGAAATTTTTTAAATTTCTTTTTTCACAGTTTTGAACTTTTTACCAGTCGTTCACCGTGCTTCCGCCGTTTCTTCCTTCCGGTTTTTTCAGCTCATCTCCGTACCCTCGACTGCCCTCTTTCTCACTGTTCAAGCGGTTTCAGGCTTTCTCAAGTACCCTCTTTTTTTGTGCCCTCTCGTTTGAGTGCTTGTCTATTATATCACGGAAAACGACATTTGTCAACGTTTTTTTCAAAGTAAATTTACATAAAACTTACTCGTCAAATCCTGTTTTTAAAGGCACTTTGTACAATCGGCCGTAAAAAGCTGTCTATATATTCTATTTACTGCATTTTTCTGCTATTTAATGTATTTTATCAGCTTTTTACCGCCGTCTTTTTCGGATACCTTCCGGTAAGAATTCTCTCCCTTATGTATACCAGCGTATCCTCCTCGCCGTATCTTTTCAGCATTATCAGCATTTTTCCAAGAAGCTCCATAGTTTCCGGGTGCATCATATAGTGTTTTCTGTTCTTATTGAAATATTCAAACGGCATACTGTCGTTATAATTCTCTTTATAATATGTCTTACAAGCCGCCACCCTGTCGCAGAACATCTCCACAACATACTTTACAGGCATCTTCATTCCCTGCATCGCAGAACCCGGTTCCTGTCCGTAATCTATCCAGTATTCAAAGTGATGCCTGTTTCTTCCCTTATGGTGAAGCCACGCCTCGCTTTTTCCCGTCACACGTCTTTCGGTCGTATTCGGGCTTTTATCCCCCGTGTAAAATACCACGCCGCTTATGAATTCCTTCGGCGAGTATTTTGACAGATCATGCATAAGCCCTTGCTTATAAAGACCGACCTTGAAGCACAGCCTCATTACTTCCATCTTGTGATGATTGATAGTGCTTAAATGCCCCTTGAAGTTTTCCTTAATGTCCATACTTATCCTTCTTTCGTTCTTTCGAGATACTTTCTCCAGTTATCAATATATCTTGTTTTAAAGCTGACGCTTGTTATTTCTTTGTATGGAATTTTGGTTTCTTCCTGCCATTTTCCGTCTGCGTCAAACTCTCTCATCGTCAGTTTATTCTTCCCCGCCTTTAAGATTATCCCTATATGGAATATCTCTTCATTTTCATTCTCGACTATCACCCATTCACCGCACTCACGGAGCGAATTGAATATGCTCTGCCACGAGCTTATATCAATTCCGGGAGCTTTGATTTGCCCTGCAACCCCGTTCAGTCTGTTTATCTCTTCGCATATATCATTCTTGATTTCTGCTTTTTGCAGTTCGTCAATTTTACGGATCGTATACCCGTTAAGCTCAAAGTCGTTTTCTTCCTGCCCGAGTACAAATTTGTCGTTGAAATCATTGATATAGTAATACCAATAGCTTTTGTCATATTCGTAAAAGCACCTGCATATATGACCGTTTTCAACGCACTCCCTCAGCACCGACATTTTCTTACTGCGTTTCATATTTTCCCTCACAAAAAAGCAACTGCCGCATATATAACACGGCAGTTTCATATTCATAAAAGCCGTCAGCCTTATTCTATCACAGCTGACCTTTATTTTCAAGTCCGAAAGTCATTATCGTTGTTCCGTCAATTGTTACACGCTCACCTTCTCTTCCTCTTTTTCATCGCATTCTTTATTCTCCGCCGCTTTATCCGGCTTTTTATCAGGCTCATCACCGCCGTGCTTATCCTTTTTCTTCTTTTCGTCTATATGCGACTGGTCGCTGACAACAAGAATATCACCCTGCTTAATTACAGTGCTTCCGTTAGGTACGACCATATCGCCGTTTCTCTTTATCATTATAATAAGAAGCGTAGTCGGCAGATCAAGCTCCTTTATAGTCTTTCCCTTCCACAAATGCTTTGGCCCTATCTCATATTCCTTGAGCAATATATTTCCGCTGTCCCTGTATGACGGAATGCTGAGTATAACATCATCTCCGGCATTTATCACCGTATCGCCTTTCGGAACGATAGTGCTGTCGCCGTGTTTTATCATAAGCACAAGCGAATCATCTGGAAAATCTATCTCGCTTATCTTGTGTCCGTTCCAGGTGTGAGTATCCGATACGAATATACGCATCATATTGAACTGCGGAGTTTCGTCCTGATAGTCGTTGAACGTCTTTAATACACTGCTTTCGTTATCAATGAGTTTAAGCCCCGTTGCGACCTTCGGCAGTAACGTTCCCTGAAATGCAACGGAGATAAGGCAGACGCACACTACTATATTGAACAGATTGCTGTCCGTGTACACATCGCTCACCGTAGCCATTATTGCGAAAACGATGGACGATGCGCCTCTCAGACCCGACCACGCTATAAACAGCCTGTCAGCCCATGTATACCCCTTTGAGCATATCGCAAACACAGCAACAGGACGTGATATAAAGGTCATCACCGCAAATATTGCAAGTGCCGGAAGTATTATGCCCGGCAGCTGTGAAGGATTAGACAGCAATCCCAGCAGGAAGAACAGCATTATCTGGCTCAGCCCCGTTATTCCGTCGAAGAAATGTACAAGCTGCACCTTATTCTCTCCTATGTTGCTGTTACCGATGATGATACCTGCTATGTATACGCTGAGGTATCCGTTGCCGCCGAGCAGTATAGGTGCGGAATATGCCGCAAATATCATCGCCATCATGAAAATTATGTCAAAGCTGTTTTTCGACAGCTTCACCTTTTTCATTACAAATACTGCGGCAAGTCCCATTGCAAAGCCGAACGCAACACCGAGGACTATCTGCAGCACCGCAAGAAGACCAAGCTGTGAAATATCATCACCTGCCATTATCGCAAGCGCAATGACCGTCAGCATATAAGAAAACGGGTCGTTGGAACCGCTCTCGATTTCCAGCAGTGAAGCCAGACCGCCACGCAGGTTTAACTGCTTTGAACGAAGTATCGAGAACACCGATGCCGCATCGGTAGACGAAATAACCGCACCGATAAGAAAGCTCTCTTTTATATCAAATCCTATCAGGAAATGACAGCCTGCCGTAGTAATAAGCGCCGTAACTATCGTACCGAGTGAGGATAAAAGTCCTGCACGCAAAGCAACAGGTTTTGCCGCTTTCCAGTTGGCAGAAAAACCGCCGCAGAACATTATAAATATAAGACATACCGTACACACCTGCTCGCTGAGCTGATAGTTGTCAAACGGTATCTTCAGAATACCGTCCGAGCCGCATATCATACCAAGTGCCAGAAATATAAGCAGGCTCGGTACGCCTATCCTTGCCGACAGCTTATTGCCTACAATGCAGACAATGATGATTGCCGAAAAAAAGAGCATTACAAATTCCATCGTTCACCGTTCCTTCTGTTCAAATATTTTCTCTGTTTAACTGTTTAAAAAAAATAAGCTGCCAATGTGATTTGAAAGTCACCATTGACAGCCGATTTTTTACTATTCTTAAAGGCGTCAGCCGCTGAATGCGACGTCTTTATTTGCCTGCAAGCTTAGCGATTATTTCAGCCGCCTCATCAATACCGCAGGTAGCCGTATTGATGCACAGATCGTAATTCAGCGATTCGCCCCAGTTACGTTCCGTATAATACTTGTAGTGTCTGCGCCTTGCCTTATCCTTCTGTCTGATAATCGAAAGCGCCTCGTCCTTGCTTATATTGTCATGCTCGCAGATACGTCCGCATCTGAAATCATCCGTAGAATGCACGAAAACATCAAATGTACTGTACTGCTCACTCAGCACATAGTCCGCACAGCGACCGACTATAACGCACTGACCTTTATCCGCAAGAGCCTTGATAACTCTGCACTCCGCCGAGAAAAGCTGGTCGGTAAGCGGCTGTGTGTACATACCGTTTATTGCAAGATTGTAAAGAAAACTGGTCGTTGTTGTCTGCTCCGCACGTTCTATGTATTTGGGATCAAATCCGCTTTCCTTTGCGGTAACATCAATTATCGTCCTGTCGTAATACGGGATCGAAAGTGCTTTTGCGACCTTTCTGCCGATCTCGCTTCCTCCGCTTCCGTACTGTCTTGAAATAGTGATTATTTTTCCCATAATCATTCCTCCGTTTGTGCTTTATTCTTATGCCTGCTGTACCTGTGCCGAGGATTCATCCTGTTTGTCATACATTTTCGATATGACATTCTTATAGATCCTGCGCATAAGGAGTATCGCAACAATAAGTCCTAACAAATCGCTTACAGGGAGCGACCACCATATGCAGTCAACCCCTCCGATAATGCCGAACAGCCACGCAAAAGGCAGTGTCGGCACAATAAGCCTTACTATAAATACTATCATGCTGTAAAAGCCGTTTCCGAGTGCCTGGAAGCCCGAGCTTAACACTATCGACACTCCGGCAAATACAAACGATACGCTGAATATTCTGAGCGCCGTTTCACCGAGCCTTATCATATCGTCAGTCGGAGCGAACATTCCCAGCAACTGCACCGGTATAAGCTGGAACAGCAGCAGTCCGATTATCATTATCACAACCGAGCAGATAACACCGAGCTTCAGCGTATCCGTTATACGCTTCGGCTTTCCTGCCCCATAGTTATAGGCTATGATAGGAACTATTCCGTTATTCATACCGAACACAGGCATATACACGAAGCTCTGCAGCTTGAAATATACGCCGAATACCGTAGCCGCCGCAGGCTCATACGCTTTCAGTATTATATTCATACCGAACGTCAGAACCGAAACCAGCGCACTCATTATAATAGAAGGTATTCCAACGGCATATATCGTCTTTATCGTACCAAGATTCAGTCTGAATTTTCTGAATACAAGCCTTAATTCTTTGTTGTGGAAGTGGTGCAGTAAAAATCCTACCGCCGCCGCTATTATCTGACCTGTTACAGTGGCGATTGCCGCACCCGTAACGCCCATTGCGGGTATTCCGAGAAAATCAACGCCGAAAATAAACACAGGATCAAGCGCTATGTTTATAACCGCACCGAGTATCTGCGACACCATCGAAAGCAGTGTCTTGCCCGTTGCCTGCAATATACGCTCGCCGTATATCTGAAAGAATAATCCGAGCGAGCCGCAGCATACGATTGACAGATATTCAACACCGTATCCAGCTATGATTTCGGAATGTGTCTGTATCGAAAAAAACGCAGGTATCGCCGTAAGCCCTACTATTAAAAATATAACATAGTTCAAAGCGGTAAGAATAAGCGCATGCGTTGCCGCAAGACCCGCCTCATAAGGCTTCTTCTGTCCGAGATAGCGTGATACAAGCGCATTCATACCGACGCCAAGCCCCGTCTGAAACGCTATCATAAGGCTCTGCATCGGAAACGCCATGCCTACAGCGGTCAGTGCATCCGGATTTATCTGTGCCACAAATACACTGTCAACAAGGTTATACATTGCCTGGATAAGCATTGATATAACTATAGGCAGTGACATTGTAACAAGCAACTTGTTTACGGGCATTACGCCCATCTTGTTTTCTTTTGTCTGTTCCAATTTTCTTTTCTTTCCTTTATTCTTCTCTTTATTTCTTTTAATTCAGTATACCATAAATCCACGCATTTTGCAAGCCGCATACACGAAAAACACCCGTAAAATCTTATTGACCCCACCGCCTTATTGTGATACAATAGCAATATATAGAAGCTCAGAAAGGAGAAGAATATGAACGATATAAAAGCCGTGCTGTTCGACCTTGACGGTACTCTGCTCGACTCGATGTACGTCTGGCAGTACGTTGACGAGGAATTTCTGCGCAGACGTGGCATCACTCCGCCCGATGATTACGGCAGGCAATGCAGCCACCGCTCTTTTTACGAAACAGCATTGTACACAATAGATCTTTTCAGTCTTCCCGAAACGCCCGAACAGCTTATGCAGGAATGGACAGATCTCGCCATAGACGAATACCGCCACAACGTAAAACTAAAACCCTTCGCTCGTGAAACGGTTGAGCTTGCGATAAAAAGCGGTTACAAGACCGCCGTATGTACCTCACAGACCCCCGAGCTTTACACCCCCGTGCTTCATCACACAGGACTTTGGGAAATGTTTGAAACGATAAACTCCGCCGCCGTTTTCGGCAAAGGCAAACAGTACCCCGATATATATCTCGATACCGCAAAAACGCTCGGCATACCGCCTGAAAACTGCATTATGCTCGATGACGTATCCGCTTCTCTCAAAGCCGCAAGGCAGGCAGGTATGATGACAATCGGCATAATCGAGCCTCTTAGCTCACAAAGTCCCGAAGAAATGGAGCTTTACAGCGATAAGCTTGTGAAACAGCTTGATAAAGACATATTCACATTCTGACGGAGGCAAAAATGAACACAAACATAATCAGAAAGCACTTTTTCTTCAAAGGCAGAGTTCAGGGTGTCGGCTTTCGCTACCGGGCGCAGAATGCCGCCTCGCTCTACAGCGTAACAGGCTGGGTAAAAAATCTCTACGACGGCTCGGTCGAAATGGAGGCGCAAGGCACTGAGGAAGACATTGACAAAGTAGTACAGACCCTTCAGGACAGCCGCTACATCGTGATAAACGATATGTACGTTGCCGACCGTCAGCCCGACCCCCACGAAACCTACTTCAGCATAAAAGACGAATACTGACAAAACGATCCCTCCTGCGTGATAATGCAGGAGGGATCAGTTATATATTGTTGCCTGTTTTAAGAAATTCAGTTTTCGTCATCGTCCGGGTCATCATCCTCATATTCGGGTTCTTCCCCGTTATCGGCGTTTTCCTCTTCCTCAGACGGTTCTTCGTCCTCCGTCACTTCTTCACGAGTAACAAGCTCCTCGTCGATCGTAAAGCCGGATACCATCTCGTCAAGCAGATTTGCCTGTACCGAAAGTTCCTGTGCAGAAGCCGCACATTCCTCGCTTGTGGCGGAGTTTGTCTGCACTACCGAAGAAATCTGATCAACGCCGGCATTGATCTGCTCAATAGCCTCAGCCTGCTCTGCGCAAGCCGTTGAGATTTCGCCTACCAGCTTTGTGGTGGCGGTTGTCGTATTGACGATTTCTGTCAGCGTCTGTGCCGTCTTGTTTGCAATCATCGTTCCGTTTTCAACAGCCTTCATCGAGTTCTTGATAAGTTCTGTCGTTGTGCTTGCTGCCTCAGCAACCTTGCCCGCAAGATTTCTTACCTCGTCCGCAACAACAGCAAATCCCTTTCCTGCGTCACCCGCTCTTGCCGCCTCTACCGCCGCATTAAGCGCAAGTATATTCGTCTGGAACGAAATATCGTCTATCGCTCTTATTATCTTTTCGATTTCGCCGGATGTTTCTCCGATTTCCTGCATAGCCCCAAGCAGACCGTTCATCTGTTCGTTGCCCGATTCAACAAGCTTTGTAGCCTGAGCCGAATTCTCAGCGGCGTTTTCCGCTCTCGCTGCGTTACGGTTGACCTTTTCCGCAACCTCGGTAAGCGATGCCGAAAGCTCCTCGACCGATGCCGCCTGCTTTGCCGCACCGCCCGAAAGACTGCCTGCCGCAGATGCCACCTGCTCAGAGCCTGTAGCAACACGCTGACCTGCCTTGCTTATTTTGTCCATCGTCTTATTAAGTGAGATCATTATAGATTCGTATGACTGCCTGATAGGCGCAAAGTCACCGAGATAAACATCAGCCGGCTTATATGTAAGATCGCCGTTTCCGAGCGTTCTTAGCATAGTGTCGATGTCGGATATGATTTCGTTTATATTCTTGCTGATAAGGTTCGTGCTTTCGCTCAGCTGAGATATTTCCTTGTCAATTTTCTTGCCGAAGTCAAGCTCCTGCTGGTGAAGATCGCCGTGCGATAACGTAACGATTCTGTCCGAACACTGCTTTACGGGCGAAATTATCTTTTTCACTATCGTTATTATAAGCAATACCGACAGCGCAAAGCATACGACCGCTACAATAGTGCCGATAACAACGGAATTATAAATGCTCTGCGTATGCTCAAACGGTGTCGCAACCATTATACAGCTCCAGCCCTCCGCATTGCTTATAGGCGCATAGCTGACATATTTTGAAACGCCGTCAAGCGTAACCTCTCCGAATCCCGATTCACCCGCAATTGCCGATGAAACGCAATCAGCCATAGCCTGATATGAGCCGTCCTGCGAAGCAAGACTGATATAATTCATCTGCTGCGGTATCAGTTCCGAGTCCGGATGTGCGATTATATTTCCCTTAGCGTCAACCACCATCGCATAGCCGGTATCGCCGATTGAAATCTGACCGATAACATTCGAGAATACATTCACGTCAACTGTTATACGAAGCACCGCTCTCAGCAGCCTATTTATATCGTTTGAAATTATAGGCACGGTAACGTCCATAACGACCTTACCCGTCTTTTCGTAGAAATAAGGCTCACCGACAACCGCTTTATTGGTTTCTATTACCTCACGATATGCAGGATCGTCCGACCAGTTGAGAGAGTCGTCGTTAAGTCCCTTACCGTCCCTGTCCGTCATATCGACCTTGACATACATAGAATTATCTCTTGCGACAGAAATACACTTCGAGCGTATCGCAGATACATCTGCAACGTCAGAAAAATCGGCGTCGGCAGAAATCTGCGTTATTGCGTTTACAACAGATTCCAGCTGATTTGAAATAGTATTCGATGCGGTATGCACTACCTCGTCCATCTCATTCACAAGCGCCTGCTTAAGATATGTATAGCTCAGCAGTATATTGATTATGCAGACAAGCATAAGCGAACCGCCGACAGCAAGACACATCCACCTGAATATTCTGCCGGTAAGAGATTTCCCTTTCTTATGTGTATTTTCAACGTTCTCCGGAACCATTTCAGCCCCGTCATATACATTCTTGTTCTTCTTCATTCCGCTACCTCACACAAAGGATAAACAATACGGTTTTTGACCGTCTTTATATAGGTTTATCTTATCACATTGTGTAACTAAAGTCAAATTTAAATCACGTTTTCACATCATTTTCAACAAAACCGCCAAATAATTATCGGTTTTTTTGTGGAAATTAATAAATACAAAGCAAATATATATACCGATTTTACGATATTATCATTTCACCGTCACACCACCCACAACCCTCTCAAAAACACCGCCACCCTTGCGCCCGAACCAACCCTCCCAAAACCGCACTATCCCTCGTGCTTCTTCCGTTGAATCGTAGTTATTGATTTTCTCAGCTATTTATGTTTTGTGAGGGCAAGCACGGCAAGGACAACTTAAGCGTGTGCATCCAAAGCTTTGTACATATGCAATGACAAGTATATTGATTCGAATAGCGAACCCGAGAAGTGCTGTCCTATGAAAAGAACTATCGGTAGCTTACGATCGTATCTCACTTTTCGTTCCATTTCTGTGTCCTCACTTTCATTTTTTGTGTTTATTTTTCTGACGATAGTCATCAAATTAAAGGGTCTTAGGGAAACGGAGCGCCCCTAACAAGCTGATGAACTGCGAACGAAGCGCGCCACGTTCATCGTTGCTTGCTACTCTGAAATCATTATATCATTTTAGTCTTTCCCGATGTATTAACAAAGTGTGACGATTTATGTTAGCCGTTCGTTTTCACCTTATTTTCCCCCTCACCTTATATGCAAAAAATCAGCAAAATGCACCCTGTTTTTTGCAGAATTTACATAATGTTCATAAGTATTTTTGTGAAATGTTGATATAGCAGTACAGACAAATTTTTCAAAACTCATCTTAAAAGTCTTGTAAGGCTTTCGATAATGTGGTATAATAAAAAAATATATTGACACTTGATTAAATAAAAATTTTGCGGAGGATAATATGGCTAATAAAAGCAAAGTACAATCTGTTGAACCGGATATAGCTGACTTGGTAAACGGCTGGCTGAAAAGCTATGGTCTTGACTATAAGCTTGAACAAGCATCACTTAATTCGGAAATAGATAAGGCTCTTGATGAATATCATTCAAAGAGTGGTGGCAAAGGTGGTAACAGACCTGATGCTAAACTGTTGTTGAAAGATAAGTATGGGACTTTTTATCCTGTTCTTATTGAATATAAAGGTTACAAAGATAAACTCGTAAAGTTGGATACTGACGGAATCGTAGATAACAAAAAAGATAAAAATGAACCAAACTATACGAATATTAAGTCGTATGCTGTAAATGGTGCGATACATTATGCGAATGCGATTTTACACTACACAAGCTATACAAGAATCATTGCAATAGGTGTAACCGGATACAAAGATGAGTTTGGAAAACTTCAGCACGAGATTGGTGTTTATTATGTTTCAGCTGACAAAAATAATCTTGGCTTTGGTCAAAGAGTTGAAGATTATACAGACCTTTCCTTTTTAAAGCCGTCACATTTTGATGAGTTTGTAGAAAAGCTTAATGAACTCAGTCTTACTCAGGCAGAGATTGATAAACTCAAAGAAAAGCGTGAAAAAGAAATCAATATCAGTCTTGTTAAACTTAACAATGACATCTACAAAGAAGAAACAGGATTGGGAGAAAACGATAGAATATATCTTGTTGCAGCTACTATCATTGCAACGCTTGGTGCAGAGGGCGTTAAACCTCTTGAAAAATCTGATTTGGAATCTTCTACCGAAAGCGGCGAAACTGACGGAGATAAAATCATCAGAAAAATTACATCTTTCTTGAAGAAAAAAAAGTTACCACAACAAAAGCAAGATTTGATTATCAGAACACTTTCAAACACTTTAGTTGATGAAAACAGAAACAAACCGGAAAACGGAGAAAGCCAAATAAAAAGAGTATTCTCGAAAATTGTTGATGACTTGGGTATCTACTATAAGATAGGTATTACAACAGATTTTACAGGTATGCTCTTCAATGAAATGTATAACTGGCTTGGATTTACTCAGGATAAGTTGAATGACGTTGTTCTTACACCTTCATACGTTGCAAGATTACTTGTAAAGCTTGCAAGAGTTGACAAAGATTCTTATGTATGGGACTTTGCAACAGGTTCGGCAGGACTTCTTGTTGCTGCAATGAATGAAATGATTGATGATGCAAAAGAAAAAATATCATCACCTGAGGAATATCAGAAAAAAGTCGCAAAAATTAAAGCAACTCAGCTGCTGGGTCTTGAAATTCTGCCGCAAATCTATATGCTTGCAATCTTAAATATGATTTTAATGGGCGACGGAAGTTCCAACATTTTGAATCAGGACTCTTTGAAAAATTTTGACGGAAACTATGGATTTATTTCAACGGAAGAAAAATTTCCTGCCACTGCATTTGTGCTTAATCCCCCATATTCCGCTGATGGAAATGGTATGATTTTTGTTGAAAAAGCTCTCTCAATGATGGAAAATGGCTATGCGGCAATTATCATTCAAAATTCGGCAGGTTCGGGCAAAGCTGTCAAATATAACAAGGAAATACTGAAACATAGTACGTTGCTTGCAAGCATTAAAATGCCGATTGACTTGTTTGTTGGCAAGTCAAGTGTTCAGACAAATATTTATGTTTTCAAGGTCGGCGAACCACATCACGCAAAGAATACAGTTAAGTTTATCGATTTCTCTAATGACGGCTACACAAGAACCAACAGAAAGAAAGCAAGTGTGAATTTAAGAGATACAGACCACGCCAAAGAACGCTATCAGGAAATTGCTGATATTGTCAGATTCGGCAAGTCAGAACTTAATATTTTCACTGAAAAGGAATATTATGAGGGTAAAATCGACCCGGAAAACGGTGCTGATTGGAATCAGTCTGCTCCAATTAACACAATCCCAACGCTTGAGGACTTCAAAAAGACCGTAAGTGATTATCTTGCTTGGGAAGTATCAACACTTTTAAAAGGTAAGAGCAGTGAGGATAACGAACGCTTGGGAAAATAAATGCCTCACTCAATGAGAAATTGGCAAGTGTTGAGTGGGGCGAATACAGGATTGATGATTTGTTTAATATTTATACAGGAAGGGACGTTATAATAGGCAAAACTTCCCCTGGGGAAATTCCATTAATAAGTCATCAAAATACTGAAAATGGAGTAACCAGAAGAATAGAGCATATCAGCAACAGAAGAATTTTTCATTATGAAGAAACAATTTCTTTAGCAGACAGAGGCGTATTTTATGCAACAACTCAAAATGAAGATTTTCATATTGGTACAAGAGTTAAAGCTTTAGTATTTAAAGATGGAAAAAAGAGTGAAAATGTACGATTATTTTTCTCTTCAGCAATCAACAAATTGCAAATACTATTCACCGATTATTCCTCTAATGCAACAGATAAACTTCCAAAATATAAAATACAATTGCCGGTATTAAACGGACAGATAGATTATAATTTTATGGAAAGCTTTATAGAGGAGCTGGAAGCGGAGCGTATAGAGGAGCTGGAAGCGGAGCGTATAGAGGAGCTGGAAGCGTATCTTTCAGTCTCTGGACTGAAAGATACGCAACTGACAGCTGATGAGCTGTCAGTTGTCAATGATTTGATTTCAAAAAATATTGAGTTTAAACCTTTCTGTTACGATGTAATATTTGATAAAATTGTACAAGGAAGAAGACTGAAAAAAGATGACCAAATAGCAGGAGATATTCCTTTTGTAATGGCAGGAGTAACAAATACAGGTGTAGTTGGTTATATTTCTAATCCGGTTGCAAGTTTTCCAAAGAACTCAATTACAATTGATATTTTCGGAAATGCATTTTATAGAAATTATGATTTTGGTGCAGGTGATGATACTGGCGTTTACTGGAGCGAGAAAAGTGATTATTCAAAAGAAATTATGCTTTTCTTAACCTGTTCTATGGGAAAGTCCATTGAAAATAAATTCTCATATGGTAAGAAATTACGCAGTTCACAAAGCTTTAAGTTTAAAATGCAGTTACCTGTAAAAAATGAACAGCCTGATTATGAGCTAATGTCAACTCTTATCTCGGCAATACAGAAACTTGTCATTGCTGATGTTGTAAAGTTCAGCGATGAGAAAATAAAAGCTACAAAACAAGTTGTAGGATAATAAAAATCGCAAGTTATTCACTTAGTGTTGAGTGATTTAACTTGCGATTATTTTTTATGTCGAATATAGCTGTTTGGGGTGAAGTATACTTATTTGGTGCCCACTTACTTCAAGATAGGTGCAAATCTGATACGGATATTCGGCATCTTCGTGATAGTCGAATAAGTGTTCAGCATCCAGTCCTCACTGCCGTCATTTACGTTCTCACCGCTTGCAGGAGGCGCAAATATCTTGAGCATCATGTCAGCTTCACCGTCAAGAGGCTTTTCAAAGAATGCCGACATGAAATCTATCGTCTTTGCGTGAGGTGCCTTGTAGAACCACTTGCCGTTTATCTCCATCATAAGATTAAGATCTGCGTCCTCGTCCTCAAATGTGATTTCGCAGAATGTGGGGTTCTTGTCAAAGTGCAGAGGTATCTCGATACCCTCAGCGTCCTCAGAACCGCCCCAACGTAATTTTACAGGGAACTGTGCGTCACCCTCGCTTTTCATTTCGGGATAGAAATATTCGTCGTGGATTATCTCCTTATAGGTCTGCATTACCGGCTGCTCAATACCGCAGTCAGCATTGTTCGGATCCTCAATTTCAAGTCCCAGTCTGCCTCTGTCACGGAACTGATAGAATGTAAAGCCGTTGAACCAGCCCTGATCCTTGTCGTTCTTGAGCATATCGCAGAATTCCTTTACCATTTCAGCCTGCTCGTAAGGTCCAGTTACATCACCGTCAGCGTTGAATTCGCTCATTACCATAGGCTTCTTTACTCCGCCGCAAAGCTCTCTGTAACGCTTTTCCGACAGCTTCGTAAGATTATATGTATCCGCTACCTTGCTTCTGCCGAAAGAGTTTCCGCCCTCGTCCGCTACGTCAAAAGGCCAGCCCCAGTGGAGAGCCATGTACTTGTCAACAGACCATATATCCGTTGCTCTTACAGCGTCGGCAAATTCCTTCTCCATCTCGATTTCTCCGCCCTTTTCGGGATGCTCCACACCGCCGATACAGAGAATAGTCTGTACGTTGGGTGCAAACTTCTTTATTACTTCACGGGCGTGGATATAGAAATCAGCCACCTGCTGATAGGTAGCACGCTTTGTAAACGAGAACCAGTTACCTGTAGCCTCGTGGTTGATTCTCAGCTGCATACGGCCGAATGTCGAAAGCTCCTTGCCTATCTGTTCGAGATGCTCGTCCGTAACATTCGGATCTATCGTCATTGTAAGTATAACGTCCTGTCCGTGACGTCTTACATCACGCATACAGGTGAAAGGCTCGTCGTCGGTTGTTCCGCCGATACCGCCCTTATATGTAAAATAGTCGTCATAGGGATAATCCCACTGGAATGTGATCTCCTTGTCCTTGAAAGCGTTTCTCGCTCTTGCAGGCCATGTTTCGTCAAGCGGATAATAGCAATACATAAGGCTTACCGCTCTGTGAGGTCTGCCCAGCTTGTTCAGGATATAATCCTGGTTTACATACTCTCCTCTTTCACTTCCGTCGCCAAGGTCAACCGCACATTTAGCAGGACCCATGTGGATCTTCTTGATCTCGCTCATGTTAATAAACTCCTTACACAACTTTTTTCAGAAATACTGATTTTTAAGACTTATCCGTCCTTTCCGGTAATTCGCCCGTCTGCCGCTATGCACCGCCCACAGACAGCTTACCGGAATTATTTTGTGAAAACCTGCGTTTTCACCGAATAAATTGAGTATATCATAAAATGAAAACGATTTCAAGGCTTTACAAAAAAATTTTTTTGGTATATAATAAAGCAGTATTGCAAAATTGAAAGGAACGGTAACCTATGTTAGAATATGATGAACTCAAAGTTGAGTTCGAGGGCTATGAGCCTGAGCTTAAAGAGCTTGCCGGCGCACTTGACCTTGATAATCTCAAAACAGAAATAGCAAAGCTCGAAGAACAGAGCGCACAGCCTGATTTCTGGAACGATGTAGAAAATTCTCAGAAAATTTCTCAGAAAATAGGCGAAGATAAGAATATAGTACAGAGCTACGAAAAGCTCCGTGAAAGCTATGACGATGTAATGACAATGCTCGAGCTTGCTCAGGAAGAGGATGACGAATCTATGCTTCCCGAGATACAGGAGCTTGCAAAGCATTTCAGAACAGAGCTTGAATCGCAGAAGCTCGCTACCCTTCTCTCAGGCGAATTTGACCATAATAATGCGATTCTCACATTCCACGCAGGTGCAGGCGGTACAGAGGCTCAGGACTGGGTCGAGATGCTTTACCGTATGTACAATCACTGGGCAGAACAGCACGGTATGAAGGTAACCGTACTCGACTACCTTGACGGTGAAGAAGCAGGCATAAAGAGCGCCAGCATACTGGTTGAGGGCAGAAACGCTTACGGCTATCTGAAGAGCGAAAACGGCGTACACAGACTTGTCCGTGTATCTCCCTTTGACAGCTCCGGACGCCGCCACACCAGCTTTGCTTCCGTTGAAGTAATGCCTGAAATCAATGAAGATATTGACATTGAGATAAGCGAAGACGAGATTAAGATGGACGTTTACCGTGCAAGCGGTGCGGGCGGTCAGAAGGTCAACAAGACATCCTCCGCTGTTCGTATCACACATATCCCTACAGGTATCGTGTGCGCCTGCCAGACAGAGCGTTCACAGCATCAGAACAGAGAATACGCTATGCGTATGCTGAAGTCAAAGCTGCTTGAAATCAAGGAAAGAGAACACCTCGACAAGATTTCCGACATCAAGGGCGAACAGCTTCAGATCGCATGGGGCGCACAGATACGCTCCTATGTATTCATGCCCTACACAATGGTAAAGGATCACCGCACAGGCTACGAAATGGGCAACATCGGCGCAGTTATGGACGGCGACCTTGACGGCTTTATAAACGCTTATTTAAAGGCACTCAGCTTAGGACAGATATAATGAAAAAGAACGACATCGTTGAAATTGAGATAACGGCTCTTTCAAGCGAATGTTCCGGTATAGGCAAGAAGGACGGCATGGTTATTTTCGTGCCGTTTTCTGCTATAGGGGACAAGCTTGAAGTAAAGATACTGAAAGTAAACAAAACCTACTGCTACGGCAAGATAGAGAGAATCATCACGCCCTCTCCCGACAGGGTCACTCCCGACTGCCCCGTTTACACAAGGTGCGGCGGCTGTTCTCTGCGGCATATCAGCTACGAGGCTCAGCTCAGAGCCAAAGAGCAGTTCGTAAAGGACGCTTTCACCAGAATAGGCGGTCTTTCGCCCGAATTTTTGCCGATAATCCGCAACACCAATATAAACGGCTACCGCAACAAGCTACAGATACCCATAGGCACCGATAAGGACGGAAATCTTATCGCAGGCTTCTATGCCTTCCACTCGCACAGAATAGTTCCTTGCGAAAAGTGTCTTTTACAGCCCGACATTTTTTCGAAAATCACTGCCGACTTTCTGAAAATTTCTACCGGGCTTAATCTGACCGCTTACGATGAAACTACGCACAAAGGTATATTGCGTCATTTATATTTAAGAAAAGGCTATTACAGCGGAGAAATATGTCTCTGTATAGTAGTAGCAAAAAATGTTCCGGAAATTAAAATTCTGTCGGACAGACTTCTTGAAAAATACCCCGAGATAGTAAGTTCTGTAATCAATGTAAATAACAGGGATACTAACGTAATTTTAGGCGATGAAGAAATAGTATTGACATCAAAAAACTACATTTGTGACATCATGTGCAAAATCGCCGTAAACATAGCTCCGAAGGCGTTTTATCAGGTTAATACTCCCTGTGCGGAACAGCTTTATTCATCAGCCTGTGATTTTGCGGAGCCGAAGGGCAAAACGGTGCTTGATTTGTACTGCGGAGCAGGCACGATCGGGCTTTCCATGGCACGCACGGCAAAGAAGATAATCGGCGTCGAGATAGTCCCCGAGGCAATCGAAAACGCAAAGCAGAACGCCCTCGCAAACGGCATAACAAACTGCGAGTTCATCTGTGCCGATGCCGCCGAAGCCGCACGGATACTGCATTCACGCAGCCTCCGCCCCGACGTGATAATGGTAGACCCTCCCCGCAAAGGCTGCGGCAGGGACGCCTGCGAGCAGATAGCCGCCTTCTCCGCCCCCCGCATCGTCATGGTCTCCTGCAACGCCGCCACCGCCGCCCGTGACTGCGCATATTTTGCGGAGCTCGGCTACAGCACCGACAAGTGCGTTGCAGTCGATATGTTCAGCGGCACGAACCACGTTGAGACGGTAGTACTGCTTTCCCACAAAAAGCCAGACGGACATATCAACGTAAAAGTTGAGTTTGGTGAGGGTGAGGGAAAAGTTCCGCTTGATAATATCGCTAAAAGAGCCGAAGAATATAAGCCCAAAGAACGAGTGACCTACAAAATGATAAAGGAGTACTAGAAGCTAAGCTTGGCAAAAATCAAAATGTTACGCTACCTGTCTTGTTGTCGATATGTGAATATTTGAAATGTGATTTTGGAGATATTATGGAAGCGTTACCAGATGATGTTGATAAGGAGCGTGAAAACTGATTATGAATGAAAGTATTTTAATTGTAGACGATGAAAAAGAGATAGCCGACTTGATTGAGGTATATCTAGAAAATGACGGATACACGGTACATAAATTCTATAATGGTATGGACGCTCTCAAATGTATCGAGTCACAAAATTTGGATTTGGCAATTTTAGATGTAATGCTTCCAGATATTGATGGATTTCGTATTTGTCAGAAAATCAGAGAACAGTATTATTATCCTATTATAATGCTGACGGCAAAAGTTGAGGATACTGATAAAATTATGGGACTTACCATTGGAGCTGATGATTACATTACAAAACCATTCAACCCTTTGGAGGTTGTCGCAAGAGTAAAAACACAGCTTCGTCGTTATGTTCGTTATAATAATGCGGCTAATACCGAGGAAAAAGATGCTCCCATTGCAGAACATGATGTAAGAGGACTTATTATAAACAAGAATACTCACAAATGTACTTTGTATGGAAAAGAGGTTACTTTGACACCTATTGAGTTTTCTATCCTCTGGTACTTGTGTGAGAACAGAGGAAAAGTTATTTCGTCTGAGGAATTGTTTGAAAATATTTGGGGTGAGAAATTCCTTGATAACAATAATACTGTTATGGCTCATATCGGAAGATTGAGGGAAAAGCTTAATGAGCCTGCAAAAAAACCGAAATTTATAAAAACTGTGTGGGGAGTGGGATATACCATTGAAAAATAAAAGAAATAGCGAAAGAGATGATTATCGTCTTCTTAAAAACAAATTATTGATTAGAATTTTTGGAATGTTGTTTTTTGCGTTTGCTTTTTTAGCAGCCTTGTACTCTCTATTTTTAAAGGGGCACATAGCAGACACTTTTGTGGGTTTTTTGGATAATTTTGTCTACCATGATTATGACCGAGCTTATAATGTATATTCAATATATATTAGAGATTATATGAGTATTTTCTACGTAGTGCTTTCCTTACTGTTATTTGCAATTATTTTGCGCTTTTATCTAAATGAATTTTCCAAGTATTTCAAAGAAATTAACCGTAGTATAGATGCTCTGATAGAAGAAAATTCAGGAGATATTGTTTTGCCTTCTGAATTAACTGCAATCGAAAAGAAAATCAATCATATTAAGCATACTCTTGAACAACGAAAACTGGCAGCAGAGCTTTCAGAACAGCGGAAAAATGACCTTGTTGTTTATCTTGCCCACGATTTGAAAACCCCACTCACCTCAGTAATTGGGTATTTAACTTTGCTGCGGGACGAAAACAAAATTTCCGAAGAATTAAGAGAAAAGTATTTGTCAATTTCTTTGGAAAAAGCAGAACATCTTGAGGATTTAATTAACGAATTTTTTGAAATCACGCGGTTTAATCTTTCTAATATCACTCTTGAGTACAGCAGGGTCAATTTGACCCGTATGCTTGAACAACTTACATACGAGTTCAAACCAATGTTTTTAGAGAAGAATTTAAAATGTGAGCTTGAAATAGCCCCAGACACTATGATAAAGTGTGATGTCAATAAGATGCAGCGCGTTTTTGATAATCTGCTGAGAAATGCAGTGAATTATAGCTTTGATGACAGCACGATTCATATTGCTGTAAAACAAAACGGTGAAAATTTGTGTATTCAGTTTACCAATTGCGGCAATACCATTCCAAAAGAAAAGCTTGTACGCATTTTTGAACAGTTTTATCGTCTTGATGTTGCACGAAGTTCCAGAAGCGGAGGTGCAGGATTGGGTCTTGCAATTGCAAAAGAAATCGTTGAGCTTCATAACGGAACAATTACCGCAAAAAGTGAAAATGAGCAAATCGAATTTACAGTCACTCTTCCGCTACTGTAGGAAAATCGTAAGAAATTCCGCAGGAAAACATAGGAAACTCTTGTGGGGAAACGAAAAAAAAGCACGCTTGCTTTTGGTACACTTACAGTACCAAAAGCAAGCGTGCTTTTTTTTAGCTTATCAGGGAGGAAAAACGATGTCAACTTATACCCAACAAACCAAGAAACGCCGTCCCCACTTATTTATCTGCATCCTGATTTTACTGATAGCATTAGCCTGCATCTTTGTTCAGCGTTTTGCAGGGACAGATATATACAACATGGCATCATTGCCTTCCATTGATTTTGGTAATGAAAATGAAGCAGATGGAGAATGGTGCTTGATACTGGTGAATAAATGGCATCCCCTTGAAACTGACAGTGAAATCAATTTAACAGAACTATCAAACGGACAATGCGTGGACAGCAGAATATACCCTCAACTTCAGAAAATGTTTGATGATATGAGGGATGATGGTGTATATCCTGTTGTTGCCTCCGGCTACAGAACAGAGCAGGAGCAACAGCAAATATACGATGAATCAATGGCGGAGTATATCGAAAAAGGATATTCTGAATCCGACGCAAAAACAGAAACAGAACGCTGGGTTGCTATTCCGGGAACAAGTGAACATCAACTTGGTCTTGGCGTTGATATAAATGCTGATGGCATAAATTCATATGGTTATGAGGTTTATAACTGGCTCGCTCAAAATGCCTATCGCTATGGGTTTATATATCGCTATCCAGAGAATAAAGTTGCAATCACAGGTATAGCCAACGAGCCATGGCATTACCGATATGTCGGTGTTAATGCGGCTACTGAAATATACAAACAAGGAATATGCCTTGAAGAATATCTGGGAGAAACAAACTAAGAGGGTGAATTTAAGAAAAGAAAAAGACTGACACAGGTGTTTCCCTTTTTACTTCCTATCCGTAAATGGCAAAGGAAAAAACTGTTCTATTTAGAAATGCTGATAGACGGAAACAAATACGCCAAAAATAAATCTGAGGCACTATTGCCTAATACGGTATTTGAAACTTCATCACTTATGATGAATGAAAACAGTGGATTTGATATGAAATATCAAATTAACAAGGTACATAATCTTAAACTTGCCGCAAGAACAATCAATAAGGTGATTATTGAGCCAAATGAAACATTTTTTTTTGGCAGCTTGTACGGTGGGCTGACCACCACGAGAAATATAAGGACGGATTAAACCTTGTTAAGCAAGTCTTTATTGAATTGCAACTAAAAGGAAGTAATCCTATTTGAAACAGAAAAAGGCGAAAAAACTATCCGTTCAAGTGCGGCAGACAGACAAATGTCGCTGTCTGCGGCGGTTTTTTATTTACTGTCATATTTACACATAGATTAAGCATCCGTTTACCTCTTTGAATCTGGCTTTGCTGTACAGCTTATACGAAATGCTGTTTCTTTTTGTTTCTAAAGAAAACACGGCATTTTCAAACAGATTGAAAAATTTGTTCATCATAACAGTTCCATAGCCTTTATTTTGATATTCAGGTGCAATGGCAACCGTATCAATTTTGATATCCCTTGATAATATTCCGGGAATCTCACAGGCTGTCAGGAATCCGAGTATAACATCTTTTTCAATCAACGTATACATAAAACAATTTTCTGTTTTTGTAAACCGTTCAAGATACTCCGCAACCGCTTCACAGTGCAAATCTCCGATCGGCCTTTTTTGTCGAAAGCATCAAGATATATATGTGTGCAATCGTAAATAGCGTTTTGCCTTGCCGTAACCGGTTCTGCCATCAAATCTCCCTTTTATAACATAATAAGATATGTTCATTATAAACAGGATAAACAGGCAAAAATCTTTTGTCAAGAAACATCGTTTGCATCATAGCCTTATTGACAAATTCCTGCCCCCGTACTATAATCAAAGTAAATAAACGGCAATTCTTGATTGTAAGCAAGCCGCAATACAGGAGGATGAAAAAATGGCTAAAAACAAGTATGCAGGCACACAGACCGAAAAGAATCTTCAGGAAGCGTTTGCCGGAGAATCTCAGGCAAGAAACAAGTATACATATTTTGCATCCGTAGCGAAAAAAGAGGGCTATGAGCAGATGTCCGCCCTTTTCCTGAAAACTGCGGATAACGAAAAGGAACACGCTAAGATGTGGTTCAAGGAGCTTGCAGGAATAGGCGATACAAAGGCAAACCTTGAGGCTGCCGCAGACGGCGAAAACTACGAATGGACAGATATGTACGAAAACTTCGCCAAGACAGCCGAGGAAGAGGGATTTCCTGAGCTTGCCGCTAAGTTCAGGGCGGTAGGCGAGATTGAAAAGCACCACGAGGAAAGATACCGTGCGCTGTTAAAGAACATAGAAACCGCACAGGTATTTGAAAAGAGCGAGGTCAAGGTATGGGAGTGCCGCAACTGCGGTCATATCGTAGTAGGCACAAAGGCTCCCGATGTATGTCCCGTATGTAATCATCCGCAGAGCTACTTTGAAGTACACGCTGAGAATTATTGACGGGAGTACAAAACACATTTAAACAGACAAGCTTCCGTTGACGGCATATAAAAACCGCCGGCGGAAGCTTTGTTTTCAACCGCTGTATCTAAAAGGAGCATATTATGAAAAACTACAGCCGGGCGGTACTCGGTACGGGCGTTATAGCCAATGAAACAGCCGCCGCAATGCAGAAAAACGGAAGAAATCTGTTTGCCGTAGGTAACAGGACGTATGACAAAGCTGTGGCTTTTGCCGAAAAATACAATATCAGCAGGGTGTATGACAGCTATGACGAAATGTTCACCGACCCCGATGTCGATATAATCTACATCACCACTCCGCATAACACGCATTACGGCTTTATGAAGAAAGCAATTTTAAACAAAAAGCATATTCTTGTTGAAAAGTCGATAACATTGAATAGTGACGAACTCGGTGAGCTTATTACACTCGCAGAACAAAATAACGTTATAATCGGTGAAGCAATGACGGTTTATCATATGCCGATATATAAAAAGCTGAATGAAATTCTGAAAAGCGGCACACTCGGCAGAGTGAATCTTATCACAATGAATTTCGGCAGTTTCAAGGAATACGATATGAAAAACCGCTTTTTCAACAGAAGCCTTGCAGGCGGTGCGATGCTTGATATAGGCGTGTATGCCTTGTCTGTTATCCGTTGGTTTTTCGATTCAAAGCCGGATAATATACTGTCACAGCTTAAAACCGCACCGACGGGAGTTGACGAACAGGCGAGCCTTTTACTGTCGGATAAGGAGGGGCAGATGGCAACCGTTATGATGTCGCTCCATTCAAAACAGCCCAAGCGTGCGATGATTTCCTGCGAAAACGGCTATATCGAAATCATGGAATATCCGAGAGCGTGGGAAGCAAAAATAACCTATACAGACGGCAGGACGGAGCTTGTCAGCGCAGGCGAAAATTCCGATGCGCTTTACTATGAAATAACCGATATGGAAAAGGCGGTAAACGGCGACAAAAACGTAATGTGCCTTGACTACACCGCCGATGTTATGAAGATAATGACAAGGTTCCGGCAGGAACACGGCATAATTTACCCGGAGGAAGAATAAATGGACAAATGTGAAAAGCTGCGGGATAATCTGTACGGTGTCGAATTGCTGACAGGTTCAATTACACCCGTAAAGGAACATATTGCGCAGATATTCTATATTGTAAACAACACCGATAACAGCGAATTTATCGGAAACGAGGCGTTGCAGATGATAACTCAGTTCGGTAAAACCGAGTACAATTTCTGCGGCAGACACAGCGAATTATGGCAGAGAATCTTTAACGATACCGCACTTAAAATTTATCCGACAGACAGCGAAAAGATCATTACCCGTAAGTATGAAAGCACGGAGAAATTTGCGGATGAACTGAGCTTGGTATTACAGGAGAGATACTTTGTTCCGACCGACTTTTATCTTATTTATGACGATGAGAAAATGTATAGGCAGGTTGTGGGAATGACGGAATGATAAACAGCATGAAATTATGCGGTAAATTTTGCCTTGACTATTTTTATTCAAGGTGATATAATCTGTAACGCAAAATTGCAATGTATTATTTGAAGGAGCGATTTTAATGAAGGTATTGATGCTCAACGGCAGTCCGAAGGCGAACGGCAATACCAATGCCGCACTGCTTGAAGTAGGCAGGACGCTTGAAAACGAGGGCATTTCATATGAGATATTTCAGATGGGCGGAAAGCCTGTCAGAGATTGCATAGGCTGCGGACAGTGCAGTGAAAAAGGCTGTGCTTTCACCGATGACGATGTAAACGAATTTATAGCAAAAGCTAAAGAAGCGGACGGATTTGTGTTCGGTACACCGGTATATTATGCTCACCCGAGCGGACGTATACTGTCATTCCTTGACAGAGCATTCTACGCAGGCGGTGCGGCTTTCAGATTCAAGCCCGGTGCATCGGTTGCGGTTGCAAGACGAGGAGGCAGTTCAGCATCGTTCGATTGCCTGAACAAGTATTTCGGCATAGCACAGATGCCTGTTGTCGGCTCTACCTACTGGAACATGGTATACGGCAGAGTACCCGGTGAAGCCGAACAGGATCTTGAGGGTATGCAGACAATGCAGAACCTTGCAAAGAACATGGCGTGGATGATGAAGTGCTTTGAGCTTGGCAGGAAGAACGGCATTGCACTGCCCGATACAAGTGCGGTTGTAAGAACGGATTTTATAAGATAACTTAATATTCATAATGTAATAATAAAAGGGCTGAACTGCTTGATTGCAATTCAGCCCTTTTATTATTCTCTTACTCTCAGCTCTCTGAATGCGACAGCGGCCGCCGCACCGACGTTGAGCGAATCGACACCGTGATACATCGGTATCTTTACCGTATAATCACAGCCGTCTATAGTCTTCTGCGACAGTCCGTAACCCTCAGAGCCGAGTATTATAGCAAGCCGCTGCTCGCTCTGAAGCGTCTTGTCATCAATACTTACCGAGTTATCTGTGAGTGCCATTGCCGCTGTTTTAAAGCCCAGCGAATTAAGATATGCGGGGCCGTGTGATTGCCACCAATGCTCATCCTCTCCGATATATCCCCACGGGATAAGAAATACCGTTCCCATACTTACTCTTATGGCTCTCCTGCAAAGAGGGTCACAGCAGGACGGGGTTATCAGCACAGCTTCTATGCCGAGTGCCGCCGCAGAGCGAATTATTGCTCCTGTGTTGCTGACATCGGCTATATTTTCGAGTACGGCAATCCTGCGTGCGTTTCTGCAAAGCTCCTCTGCCCTTTTCGGTGCAGGACGCTCCATAGCGCACAGCATTCCCCGTGTCAGCTCATAGCCTGTAAGCCCGGACATTATCTTACTGTCAGCGGTATATACCGGAATATCACCGCACCGCTCTATTATGCCGTTTGCACGGTCATTGATATACTTTCTGTCTGTGAGCATCGAAATCGGCTTACAGCCTGCATCAAGGGCTACTTCTATAACCGTCTGACTTTCGGCTATGAATATTCCGTGTTCATACTCGTACACCTTGCGAAGCCGTGCATCTGTCAGGTGAGTGTATATTTCAAGCTCGGGTATATTTATATCGGCAACATCTATTATTTCAGCCATATTGTTTATTATTTCCTTTCGGGCGGACTTTTTCGTATTGCAAATAATATCGAAAAGTGATAGAATATTATCACAGCGCATCCGCTTGTCGCACTGAATATTATAGCGTATCGGGCGGATGTTGTCAAATATATTGATACGGGAGAAATTATTATGTACGGAGCGTTTATCGGGGATATAGTCGGCTCTCAGTATGAGTTTGACGAAATCAAGACAAAGGACTTTACTTTATTTTCGTATGACTGCGACTTTACCGATGATTCGGTTATGACGGTTGCAGTAGCGTCTGCTGTCATAAGAGCATACGAATTTTCAAAAACGGGCGAAACCGAAATCCCGCTGTCACGATTTATGACAGAGGAAATGCAGAAATACGGGCGGAAATATCCTAACCCAAAAGGTGCATACGGCGGAAACTTTTCAAGGTGGCTGAAAGCGGAAAATCCTCAGCCGTATAACAGCTACGGAAACGGCTCAGCTATGCGTGTTTCGCCTTGCGGAATAATTGCGGTCACGCTTGAAGAAGCACAGGAACTTGCTGAAATCAGCGCCGCAGTATCACACAATCATCCCGAAGGAATAAAGGGTGCAAAGGCTGTCGCTTCTGCGGTTTTCCTTGCGGCTAACGGTGCGGATAAGGACGAGATACGCAGATACATAGAAGATAATTACTACACGCTTGATTTCACGATAGACGAAATTCGTCCGTCTTATTATTTTGATGTATCCTGTCAGGGATCCGTTCCGCAGGCGATAGAATGTTTTCTTGAATCGACGGATCTTGAAGACACTGTAAGAAACGTTGTTTCAATCGGCGGTGACTGTGATACAACAGGTGCTATGGCAGGTGCTGTCGCTTACGCATATTACAAAAGGCTGGGCGGCGAATATAAAGAACAGGCGGAAGAGTTTACAAACGTTATAAAGCAGAAGTTCCTGCCTGCCGAATTTGTAGAAGTAGCCGAGAAGCTGAATGAAATATCGGTTCTGCGCCGCCGTGAGTATATTGAAAACGGCGAGTCATCAAGGCTGTATTAACGACAGTATGAAACTACATATCATTCAAAAAGGCGGCAGGTATGGATTACTTATACAAAATCACGGTAGAAATAGATAATGAAAAAGTGCTGAGCTTACAGCAACACGATTTGGATGCGGTATATAAGACAGTAAGAGAAGCGTTTGCAGGGTGTAATTTTAAAGAAGTGCCGACAGATAATAAGCGGCTTGCTTTTGTTATCGGGGACGGTAATGATTCTTTCAGCGAAGTCGGAATCGCGGCAAATGCGCTTCACGACAGCTGGCTCGGCAAGTACCTGAAAAAGATGGAATGGTACGATATGAGCGATGACAGTACTGAGGATATGCTCAGAGAAATACAAGAGTTCGACAACGAATACGGCAAATAAATTTAACGGAGAACAGTATGAAAACAGGACTTGTGCTTGAAGGCGGCGCTATGCGTGGAATGTACACGGCAGGCGCACTTGACGTACTTCTTGAAAACGATATGAATTTTGACGGGATAATAGGAACATCGGCAGGTGCGGTGTTCGGAGTGAATTTCCTGTCAAGGCAGGACGGCAGGGTCATCCGCTACAACTGCCGCTTCAACGGCGACAGGAACTACATGGGGATAAAGCCGTTACTTAAAAGCGGTGACTTTTTCAACACGGAATATGCCTATTACAAAGTGCCGAACGAACTTGACAAATTCGATGACGAAACCTATCAGAAATCGGGCGTGCCTTTTTATGCAACGGTGACCGATGTAAAAACGGGAAAGCCGGAGTATCTGAAGGTTGAAAGCGTACTTCGGGATATGGAAATGCTCCGTGCTTCTGCTTCGATGCCGTTTATATCAAAGCCTGTAATAATCGGCGGCAGGGCGTATCTTGACGGAGGAATTTCCGACAGCATACCGTTTGAGCATTTTTCCGAAATGGGATACAAAAAGCAGGTGGTAATCCTCACACGTGATATGAACTACCGCAAAAAGCCGATGAACAAGCTGCTGATACGCTCGTTCTACGGTAAATTCCCCGACTTGTGCAATGCGCTTGAAAACCGTCACAATGTCTACAACAAAAGCATAGACAAGCTATGCGAACTTGAACAAAGCGGCAAGGTGTTTATTATCCGTCCGTCTGAGCCGATAACGATAAGCAGAACGGAGAGAAATCCCGACAGGCTGAAAAGCGTTTATGAGCTTGGAAGGAAGGATATGAAAATGCGTCTTGAGGGTCTTGAAGAATTTTTGGAGAAAGAACAGGAAATATAAATGGCAAACAAGAAATGTCCCGTTGCGAAAAAATGCAGTGGCTGTCAGCTGTCCAACATGACATACGAACAGCAGCTTGAATGGAAGCAGAAGGATACCGAAAAGCTGCTCGGCAGTTTCGGCAAGGTATCTGAAATTATAGGTGCGGACGACCCGTATAACTACAGAAACAAGGTGCAGGCGGTATTCCGCTCTGACAGAAACGGCAGGATAATCTCCGGCGTATATCAGTCGTCCAGAAACGGCATAGTCGGAATTGACAGCTGTATGCTTGACGATAAACGTGCGGACGAGATAATAGTCGGCATAAGAGAGCTGCTCAGATCGTTCAAATTACATCCATATGACGAGGGTACGGAGCGTGGCTTTTTACGTCATGTGCTTGTCCGTGTCGGAAAGAATACGGGAGAGATACTGGTTACTCTTGTCGGCGGAAACTCAATGTTCCCTAAAAAGCACGACTTTGTGAAAGCGCTTGTAAAGCAGTTCCCCGACATCACAACCGTAACATTCTCGGTAAACCGCACTCCCGAAATGCTTACTCTCGGAAATAATAACGACGTGCTTTACGGCGAGGGATACATTACGGATATTCTTTGCGGGAAAAGGTTCAGAATTTCTCCGCACTCGTTCTATCAAATAAATCACGCACAGACCGAAAAGCTGTACGACTACGCTATAAAGGCGGCAAAGCTCACGAAGAAGGACGTTCTGCTTGACGCATACAGCGGAATAGGCACGATAGGCATAATAGCGTCTGACTATGTAAAGCAGGTACAGGGCATTGAATACAACGCATCAGCCGTCCGTGACGCAGTAAAGAACTGTCACGAAAACGGGCTTACCCGCAACATTGCTTTTAACCGTGGCGATGCAGGCGAATTTCTTGAAAAGAAGGCAAAGCTCGGCACTCATTATGACGCAGTGATTCTCGACCCTGCAAGGACGGGAGCGGACAGGAAGTTTTTAAACTCGCTTTTGAAAATCGCACCGGAAAGAATAGTTTATATTTCCTGCAATCCGGCTACGCAGGCGAGGGATCTGAAAACGCTAACGAAAAAATACACAGTGACCGATATTCAGCCGTTTGATATGTTTCCGCATACGAGGCACGTTGAGTGCGTGGTTCTGTTGACTAAGGTACATAAGTAAAATTGTGAAAAAGGCTTGAAATAAGATCCTTTTGAGATTTTTAGAATTGAAAATCAGACTGCGAAATATGCTCGGAAAAGAGCATAAAACCTTGATGTTTTTATAGTTGGATAGACAGAAATATTGAGAATAGGTTGGGCATATGAAAATAATGAATGGTATGTAATAAAAAGAATATAAGCGTTTCAGAACTTGCCAAACGGATAGGTCAGACTCCACAGAACTTTGGCAAGAAACTGAAACGAGATACTGTGACCTTGGAAGAATTAAAGCTGATAGCTGATGTCATGGGAGTAACCTTTGAGCAGTCATTTATCTTCCCGGATGGAGAGCAAATAATAACAAGTAATGAGTGAGGAAAATCATGGCATACGAAAAGAAAAGTATTAGAACAATAATAGATGATGTAAATAGTAGAAGAGTCTACCTTCCTGCTATTCAAAGAAAATATGTGTGGGGAGATTCACAGATTACAAGATTAATGGATTCTATCATGCTTGGATATCCTATTGGAACTTTTCTTTTTTGGAAAGTTAAGAAGACTATTGTGAACCAAAAAGAGTATTCAATGTATGAATTTATAAAAGATTACCATGACCGAGATATGTATAAGAATCCGGCTGCACCACAGCCGTTCCCAATTGGTAGTGGAGATGAAACTATCTGGGCAGTTTTAGATGGGCAGCAGAGATTGACTTCTTTGTATATAGCATTGCAAGGAAGTATGAGCAGAAAACTTCCAAACAAAAGATGGAAGAACGATGATGCTTTTCCAAAGAAGGAATTATACTTTGATTTACATAGTGAAAAAACGGATGATGAGGACATTTCTTATGAGTTCAGATTTTTAACAGCAGAAGAGGCTGCAAAGAATAAGGACGATAAGCTTTGGTATTTGGTAAAAGACATTCTTAAATACTCAGCTGAAGATTTGCTTACAGAAGTTATTATTCCTAATGGCTTGGCAACAGATAAAGTGGCAACAAAGAACATTTCTTTGTTACACACAAGATTGGTTACTGATGAGATAATCAATTATTTTGAAGTTGAGAAGGATTCTATTGATAGTGTACTGGATATCTTTGTGAGAGTAAATTCAGGAGGAACTGTATTATCAAAGAGTGACTTATTGTTCTCGACCATTGTTTCTCATTGGGATAAGGCAAGAGACGAAATTGATAAGTTACTATCAGAGATAAATAAAAAAGGAGAGGGATTCAAGTTTTCTAATGACTTCATAATGCGTACCTGTCTTTATCTTTTGGATATGTCGGTGGCATTGAAAGTGGAAACATTCAAGAAGGATAGTGTCCTGAAGATAAAAGAAAACTGGGATGCTATTCGCAAAGCCATCAAAGATACAGTTGATTTGTTAAATGAGTTCGGATTTAATTCAGAGAATATGATTTCTTATGTAGCTGTTTCTCCTATGGTTTACTACAGATACAAGGGTGGTAATTTTGATTCAAGCAGCAAAGCTGAATTAAGAAAATATATTGTAATCGCACAGGTTAAACAGATTTTTGGTACTGCATCAAATTCTGCACTAACAAGCATTCGAGAAGCATTGAAAGCTGCTCCGGCTAATTCATTTTGCATGGCAAACCTTAATGCTGTTAGATTTACAGGTGACAGATCTCTTCGTTATACAGCTGATGAGATTGACTCAATGTTTGATACATACGAGATTGGAGCCTATACATTTATGCTACTATCTCTGCTGTATCCTAATTTGAAATATAGTCAGAAGGGATTCCACCAAGACCATATGCATCCGTATACGGGATTTGAAGAAAGCAAAATTAATGGTTTGGTATTGCCGGACGGATCAGTGATTGATGATGATACTAAAGAAGATTGGCGAAGAAGAAGGAATACGCTAGCAAACCTTCAATTGTTGGAAGGTAGAGAGAATGAATCCAAGAATGCGACACCACTTGTCGATTGGTTGAAGGTTACTGAGAATAGTGAAAATGCTAAGTACCTTCCGAGTGATGTTTCATACGAATTATCTAATTTTGAAGAGTTTATGGAGAAACGCCAGGAATTGATGAGTAAAGCATTAAAGGATATTCTTTTATAGAGATTTGCAAAATTTATAAGGACACTTATAAGGAGGTAAATCATGACTGATACAAAGAAAAAAGATAGATGTGGAAAAATGAAATGGTTTGTGATTGGAAGTGCATTGACTTTAGTCGGCTTTATCATTGCTCCGCCGCTTATCAAAAAGTATGGAAACAAAGTTTATAAGAAATCATTAGATACAGATGATATTGATTTCGATGATATGGGACCAGAGATTGTTCCATTTGATGAAGAAACTAAGGAGGAAGAATAGTGTCAGGAATAGATGCAGAAAAGATTGCACAGGAAGCAATCAATGCAATAGCAGAGAAAATCAAGAACCTAAACACACTTAATATAATTGTTGCTGGTAAAACTGGTGTCGGTAAGAGTACATTGATCAATTCTGTATTCAAGGAGAAACTCGCTGACACTGGAATGGGTAAGCCAGTAACATCGCATATGCGAAAAATCACAAAAAAGGTGTACCACTTGCAATCTATGATACGAGAGGGTTTGAACTTGGAAAAGAAGTTCAGGCAGAAGTAAAGCAAGAGGTAATGGATACAATCAGTAAAGGACTTGCTACTCAAAATATAAATAAGGCTATTCACTGTATTTGGTATTGTATCAATACTGCCTCAAATAGAATTGAGCCAGAAGAAATTGAGTGGTTAAGAGAACTCTCAATGGAGAACCAAATCACACAAGTTCCGATTATCGTTGTGCTTACACAATCATTTTCAAAGAAAAAAGCACAGGAAATAAGACAAGTGTTATTGAATGAAAACTTGGATATCATCCAGATAATTCCTGTGCTTGCAGAAGATTATGAGATTGAAGATTTAGGTGTTGCTAAAGCATACGGATTAGATGTGCTAATCAAGGTAATGGGCGAGGCTCTCCCAGATGAGTTGATGGACACACTTCAACATGTTCAGATTGCATGTTTAGAAGAAAAAAAGCGCCGTGCACAGGCAGCAGTAGCAACAGCAGCAGTTGCGGCGGCAGGTGAAGGAGCTGTACCTATACCGTTCTCTGACTGTGCATTACTAATCCCTACGCAGATAGGTATGATAGCTTCGATAACTGTTATATTTGGTTTTGATGTAAGCAAGAGTATTATCACAGCATTACTGTCATCTTCAATTGGTGCGGGTGGTGCTACTTTACTTGGAAAGACAGTTGTTACGAATATCATCAAGTTTATTCCGGGCGCCGGTACTGCTATTGGCAGTGCTATTTCAGCAGGAACCGCCGGAGTTATTACGGCTGCTCTTGGCGAAGCATACATCGGAATTATGGAATTGGTGTTTAAGGGAGAAATGAGTATCGACGATCTTTGTACTAAAAAAGGAAAAGATGCTATGTCAACGATGTTCAAAAAGCAATTGAAAATGAAAAAGTAATAAATATCGCCATATAAGAGCAATAAGTCAATTCAGTAATTACATCGGCTCAACATACCCATTTTAAGGCGAAAATAGGCGTTCCATCATTTCCTTGTACAATAGGGGTTGAGTATGTTTTTCGTTGAACAATCGAGGCATGTGGAGACAGTCGTTCTGCTGACACTAACATTAGGTCAAGAGTCGAGAAATGGCTTGAAATAAGGGAATTTACGGGTTTATGTCTTTAGCGGGGGCATAGATATGTTTCCACAGAGCGAGAGAGTAAAATTGGGAAAATCCGCTGCTGTAACTCTACTTTCGCTATCAACGGCAAAAATGTGAGATTGAGACTATCGGATTGTTGTCGTTTGGTCCTTTTCGAGAGGTTGAGACTCTCGTTATGTTGTCAAATCGGGCTGTAACGGTAGTTTTGTTATCCGAGGGCTATAGGAGGAGATAAGAAATAAATTATGTTGAACTGGTTTAGATCAATAATGAATTCAGGCTCGGTGCTGGGTTATTTCTTTCAGGCTGTGCCGATAACATGCTTTGTAGGAATCGTTTATCTGATTATCAGAGTGGTCACTGTAAAGAGAAACAGGCTCAAGGTTGAGTGGCTGAAAGAAATAATGAAGCTGCTTTTCACCTGTTATCTTACGGGATTAATTAGCCTCGTGGTCTTACCTGCAAACTTCTGGTTGAGCCTTTTTGATGGCATCCTCTTAGGCTGGTGGGATGAAATGCTCCCGATTTTCAGCTTTGGCGGGTTCAATTTAGTACCGTCGCTTATAAAGGCATTATCAGGTGAACTCACGATAGGCAGTTGGGTAAAAACCATGCTCATAGGGAACATAGCAATGTTTTTACCGTTGGGGTTTTTCCTCCCGTTTGTCACAGAAAGAGTCAACAGAAAAAACATCTTTGTGGTAGCCATCGCTGTTCCATTCATTGTAGAACTGCTGCAGATGGTATTTGGCAGAAGCTTCGATATTGATGACTTGATCTGTAATTTTATCGGCATCGTGGTCGGATTCTTTATTGCCTACGTAATCAAAGACAGGAAGAAAGAAGAATCAAAGACTTGAAAGTATATACATCAAGGCTCCCACACTGCCATCACCGGCGGCGGGGAGCGAACATTTGCAAAAAACACCTCTGAACCATAACGGCTCGGAGGTGTTTCTGCATCTATGGGCTTTATTCCTTTATCGTGACTTCCTTCCCGTCCTTGAAGGCAAATACCACCTTGTCATCTAAGATCGTGATCCGGCTGAGCAGTCTGCGGACGTAGCTTTCGTCGAAGGTGATGATCGGTCCGGACAGGCCCTCCGCTTCAACAACAGTTCCTATTGATAACTCAATTGATTTATGTTACTATGAATAAGTTCCGGACTCATCAAAATGTTACCTGAGCTTACTGATTTCACTTAATGCACGTTTGTGGTTTACACAGATTTTTGGGTAGAGCCAGTGCATTCATTTCTCAATACTCCGCTCTTCCCCCTTTTGCACTGACTATTACAGCTGAATATGCTAAAACGAACACAGCATATCACTTAATTTACGGCAGATATGTCTGATTGAGAAATGGCTATTTATCAATCAAGCGCCAAAGAGTCAGCAAAATAGCATACATAATCATTTTTATTGCAGTAATCCATGACCTTTTCCTTCAGTTTATCGTTTGCACCATATTCAATAAGCAAAACATCCATACCGTTTTGTTTGCAGACATTAAGATATTCAATAAAATACTCTCTATTCTCCCAATTATTTTCGCCAAAGGATTTATCATCGAAATTTATTGATGTAAATACGGTTTCCTGATTAACCGCTTTTATGCAAGTTGGGATAGAGCGATTATTTATTACTTCACTTATAAACACATCGCCGCCATTCACAATTACCTTTATTCCTTTTTCAGTAAAAGCGTTGAAAATATCCAGTAACGCATTGTATATTTTCTGCTCGTGAAATGCATAGTAAACATCGGTATTATCCACAAATAGTCCTGAAACTCCCTTATCCACCAGTTCATCCGCTGCTTCAACGATGTGTGTCTGCCATTTTTCTGATGATACATCTATCCACTTTTCATTATCCCAATCCTTGTATTCGCCTATGGTAAAAGGCAAAAATTCTTCGTAATAGCTGCGAAAGTCTTCTACTGAACCAATATTAAGATAGGAATATATCTCGTTGTTTCCGTTTTGGTGTATTACATCAATGTCCTCGGCTGTCAATAATTCTGCATCAATAACAAGAACGTCATAGTTGTTTAGCGACAACAGTTTTTCCTTTTCTGCTCCGATAAAAACACCATACGGATGTCTTACATCAGTCAACTTTTCCGTTGTCTTTACCGTACAGGCTGTAAAAAAATCACCACAGAAATCAGAACAAGTATTTTAGTCATTTCTTTTTTGCTCCTAAAAAAGAATGTGCCATCTCCAAATTTATAAGGCAGATTTACACCAATTTTCCTCATTATATCACAGCCCAACTAAAATTTCAAAACCAACATACCAGAGCGTATCTGAAAACTCAAAAGAGTTGTATCATTTAGACAAAAGTCAAATGAAAGCAACGTGTACGAAAGCAAGAAACGATGAAGCAAGCTTATCATAACGAGTAGCAACTCTGCGAAAAGCTTTGATTTTATTGAAAAAACACTCAACCAGATGACGTTCCTTATACAACCAATAATCACAATACCACGGGTCAGAATTGTTTTCCTTTGGCGGAATTGTGTATTTTGCATTTTGCCCGGTAATGTAAGTTCTGATTTTTTCAGTACCATAGGCTTTATCACCGAGAATATTACTGCCGGATATGTCAATTTCCGATAAAACATCTACTGCCGCCTTGGAATCGTGAACCTGACCACCTGTAAGCATAAAGCGAACAGGATTGCCCAATCCATCTACAACAGCATGGAGCTTGGTTGCTCCTTTATTGTATTAAAGTGCGATGAATTGGAATTTGTCAATAAGCAATTTAGTATAATTAATTTTCCTTTATTCGTCCAAGGTATTATAAACTACCCTTACACCTTGTACGACATCATTTTCAGCATAAAACACCACGGTGAACATTTGGCTATGCTCTATGAAAAATAGTTTTTGATTGCTGTCTTGAGTGCCGTAAATATACCTATATAAGCCCCTATCCTCAAAATTATTTATTTTTGACGGCTCTCCGTATTTCTTCAGCACATCAGCCTTTGTTGAAACATTTGGCGTTATACCCCCAATTGAGCAATCATCCGATTCAAGAGCGATATCGTAAATAAACCCATCCTCTTCCTGTCCTTCTATAAAGTCACCGATTCCCGCTACAAACATTTCTTTTCCGTTAAAATAAAAATCAGCCAATCCTGTATCGTCAACATAATGCGTTTCACGCTTTTGGTATGTCCACGCATCATCCAAATCGCCAATTCTCTTTGGCAATTCAAATGGCACCCCTTTTATAATGAAACTTTTCCGGACACGTTCTATATCAAATTCCGTTTCATCAGCGTTATTTGAATCGATGTCAGAACTTAAATTATTGTTTCCTGTTGGTCCTTTGGCACAGCCTGTCAAACTGCAAAGTAATGTCGCTGCAATCAACAACGCAACTGTCCGTTTTATTCTTTTGCCAACACAATTAATTATAGACATAAGCACATGACCTTTCAACGAAATGGAACTGAGTTATCTACCAACATATACATATTCCGATTATCGGGCAGATTATCTGCCTTTATAAATCTATTATACCACACATTTCCACTTTTTTCAACCACTTTTCCACTCAAATTCCCATCGGCACAACCTCGTCAATATCCGCTTCCCGCTTAGGTTTGGAGATTCCAATAAACTGCTTATGACACTCCCACAAATCCAGCAGAAACCCGAACGGCATAAGCCACACCTCTTCCGAAGAAAGGTGCAGCTGCGCCGTTCCGTAATAGAACAGCCGGGTGAACAATTCTGCGTCGTTCACTCGGCTGTTACTGCGTTTTTTGAATTATCCTCGCTCTCTACATTTCGTTTCGTGCCTTTCAGCATAGCTTCGGTGATAGCGTCCTTGTATTCGGCAAGCTCGCCGGGAGAGGTCAGCAGCTCCACGGTTTCCTCGGTGAGAAGCGGCTTTTTATCGCTGTTTCTGAAATTATGTATCTCAATGCTCTGATTGCAAAGCAGAGTAATCAGCCAGATTATCTCGTCCAGAGCCATCTCCACTTCAAGCATCTGTTCAATCGTTCCTGCAAACAGCTTTTTCAGTTTTGCCTGAATATCTCCTGTGCTTTCACAGTCTGCCATCAGAAGCTGAACGAGCTCCTTTTCGCTTAATCCGTGATTTCTGTTTTTCATACCAATTTACATCCAATTTTCTTCATGGTTATTATTGGCATTTACACAGTTTATTATTCAGACTCTCTATACCGCCCATCAGGGCGGCATTTCTGCTTGTAGAAAAAGTATGTTTGTTTATAAAATGAAGCGCTGCACAGTTCAGTTTATATCTCCCCGAACTCCTCCAGTCTCTGCATAATTTCCTTGCTTCTGTCGACAAACAGCAGAGCCTTGTTATGCTCGTAATACTCCTTACATCCAAACTCGGAAATAAATCTTGCCGTGTGGCTGTTTGCGGTAAGCTCGGTTACAAGTATCAGCATTTCCTGTCCGTCGGTGTACACTTCATTGCAGAAAATAAATGCGTTTGACATCTTATCCCGTGCCGTTTTTGCCGAAATTTTAAGCTCAGACACCAGACTGTCATATCTGCTCCTGATATCCGCAAACGCCGTTTTTCCGTCCTTGCCGACTGTGAGCGCAGTCATATTCTCAAGCTGTGATATTGCTCTTGCAAGCGTTTTCTGACGTGATACGGAAATGCTTGACGACTGCTTGCCGTTTTCAAGCTCCTTTTTCTTTACCGCTATAAGCTCATTCATCAGCTTTTCTGCGGAAATATCGCTGTCATGCGTTCTCAGTTTGAATTCTTTCAGCGTTACAAGCGTTTCACGGAGCATATCCTCGCCGTCCGTTACCTGCTTTGCCGATACCGTAACGCTGTCAAGGATAAGTCCGAGCAAGGATAAACGCTCATCAAACTTTGCGTTTTCAGCCCTGTCTTTTATGCTGTCACTTGCATTGCCGCTGAGTATCTCGTCTATCTGATAGTCGCTCCTGTACTTGTTGAACAGATCGTAATATGCCGCAAAGCTTCTCGCTGTCCTGTCGTGCTGTATGTACTGACGAATAAGCTTTATGTCGACCTTGATATTATTTTTCTCATACAGGGTTATCATCTGCGACAGGTCTTCCCAGCCTCTCGCCGTAACGAACGATTTTCCGTCAACCGTACTTTCTATGCGGTAAAAATCCGCTTTCTTAATTTCAAGATAGGTAAGCACAGAGGCATGAACGCCCGCCTTATAAGCGTATTCTTTCCACGCTGTAAAATCAGGCTCGATGTCAATTCTTTTCAGTCTGTCCCATGTTACAATGTCAAACTCACGGACGGAATTATTGTATTCGGGCGGATTTCCCGCAGTGACTATTATCCAGCCGTCAGGCACTCTGTGTCTGCCGAACACCTTGTATTGCAGGAACTGGAGCATAATCGGGGCGAGCGTTTCTGATACGCAATTTATCTCATCAAGGAACAGTATTCCCTCTTTTACACCCGTATTTTCCATAAGGTCATACACTGCCGAGATGATTTCCGACATAGTGTACTCCGACACGTCATATTCCTTACCGCCGTAATTCTTGTGTACAATGAACGGCAGTCCGAGTGCGGATTGCCTTGTGTGGTGCGTCATGGAGTACGACAGCAGACCTACTCCCATTTCCGACGCTACCTGCTCCATTATCGCAGTCTTGCCTATTCCGGGAGGTCCCATCAGAAATACAGGGCGCTGTTTTTCAACAGGAATCGCATAGCCGCCCGTTTCGTCCTTTGTGAAATATGCCGTCATGGCATTCTTTATCTGTTCTTTTGCTTCTTTTATATTCATACTCTGCTCCTTTAGATCTCATCCGACGGAAGAACAAGCTTTATCGCCCACGGCGGAACATCGGGATTATTGTACTCATCGTCTATGAATACAAATGCCGTTTCATACGGCGGTTTTCTTGCGGGAAAATTCCCGTATCCGTCTGTAAGATATATAAGCCCCTTGAGATTTGCAAACTCTTTGCTTTGTATCAGCTTATCAACATAAGCGAATACCGGGCGGAAATCCGTACCGCCGAATCCGTGCAATTTCATTGCAGCAAGATAATCGTCAAACTCTTCCTGCGAGGTTATCTTTCTGTCCTCCTGTATATCCGTGTCGCACTGGATAATATGAAGATTTATCTTTGTGAAAAAGCTTTCCTCGTTTTTGAGGATATTGTACGTCTTCTGAATGAATTTCTGTACAAGCTCACCTGATACCGAGCCCGATGTATCAATTGCTATAACAAATTCCTTTATTCGCTTTACTTCCTTGTATTCAAGCGGTTCTATAAGCGGCATACGCTCATATAATTTCAGTCCGTAGGTGTAGAAGATATAATCAAACTCATCATCGTTTACACGCATCGCTTCTCCCATTACAGAGAATTTTTTCAGAAATTGCGTATAGTCGTATTTCTCACGGTTGACAGCGTTCAGATTCTGAATGAAGCTGCCCCTTGTATCGCCTTTTTTCTTTGAAAACGCTTCTATTTCGATCTGCATTTTCTCCGAAATTTCTTTCCAGTCCTTTTCGAGCTGTGAGGCGGTTTCAGCTGACATCTGCATATCATTTCCCGTTCCGTCTTCATTTCCGGGATTTTCTGCGTTACCGTTTCTGTTGTTGCCATTGCTGTTATCCGTATCATTACCCGACTGTCCGTTATCAGAATTCATGTCATTACTGTTCCGGCTGTTGCCGTCCTTGCTGTCCGGATTGCTTTTGATCTGCGTTGAAGCTTCTGTTTCAGGCGGCTTTGCATACCAGATTCTGTGGTCATCTTCCGCAAACAGCTCCGACCAGGCATAGACCTGCAAATCGTCAACATTCCTCAGAAGATAGTCATATATCTTCTCTGCGGTGACAAACCGGCAATCCGTTTTGATTTTGTCGATAATACTACCCTGTCTGACTTGTCGGGGCGAAGAAAGCGCCTTTATATCGAGCTCATTCATGATATTCTCAGCGGCGATATCGCACGCCAGATTCCACCTGAGCGTGTCTACAAGCGTACCGACAATATTGTGACGGAACACGCAATGAAGCATCATGTGAAGATATGCCCGTGTCAGATTATATCCGGATTTATAGCTTTTCAGCACATAGCTTTCGTCATAGAAAATGTATCTGCCGTCAGTAGCAACAGTTTCGGTTATGATCGAGGTTTTGAGCGGCAGCTTATTAATTGCGTTGTCAAGAAATCTGAGATTTACGGCAAGCGTATTGCGGGACAGCATAAGTATGTCGGTTGCAAGCGCCGAAAGCTTCTCGGCACGCTCCTTTGCCTTTTCATATTCCTTATCCGTAAAATCACTTCCTTTGTCGATTCAATAAGTTATCCCGTTGTACCAATCGGTTATTTCATTGCCTGTCTGAGATGAGTAAATATGTATTTTTTCGCAACCGTAAAAAATTCTCCGTGAAATAAAGGTATTTTCACTTAGCGTCACCTTTTCAAGGGAAGTACAGTTTGCAAATGCGTGTTGCTCTATAACTCGCACCGTATCGGGAATAGTCAGCGTCTTCAGCGAGGTACATCCCGCAAAAGCGGAACCGTGTATATAAAGTCACATATAAGGCTATAGTTCCAGTGATGACAGCGGATTGCAAAAATTGTCGTGTTCCGGACTGTTTGCAACCGTCAGAAGAAATGCGGCGGCAGAGGTATTACCCTGCTCGTCTGCAAATTCAATAAGCCCTGTTACATTCCCGGCGGTGATCAAGCCGTTTTTCTTGCATATTCCGAGTAGCTCGGCACTGTCCTGCGTAATACAGTAACGCACGGCGTTTTCCGCATTATTATGCAGAAAATCAAGGTAATGCTCCTCTGCTGAGGCGCTGAGATTCACTCTGTACATAAGACGTGAAAACGCTATCGCATATTGAAGATTTTTGTCCTGCAAAGCGGGGAAATAATTATCCTGCGCCGTAAAGTCAAAACCGCCTTTGTCCCAGATATTACGCAATATAAAATTGTACGCCGATGATCCGTCGGTCGCCGTAACTGCTTTATAAAGCGGTTTCCCGCTGATTGTGCTTCTGACGGTAACGCTTACACAATCGGAAAATGCGTCGCCGCCGACTGAAGCTATGCCGTCCGGGATCTCAAGTTCATGCAGGCTTTCGCACATAAAGAATGCCTTTTCTCCTATACTTTCCAACCTGTTGGGAATATTTACCGATCTCAGATTGTGGCAGTTCAGAAATGCCATATTTCCTATTTTAATCAAACTGACGGGAAGCGTGATACAAGCAAGGCTTGTACACTCTTTGAATGCTCGCTCATCAAGCTCTGTGACTGTATCGGGCAGAGATACCGATATCAGCGACAGGCAACCGCCGAAAAGATTATATCCTATCTTAGTAACGCCTGAGGGAATGCCAATACTTTCAAGGCTTGTGCATCCCCAGAATGCAGAATTCCCGATTTCCGTAAGTTTATTATCAAGATATATTGTATTGAGTGCACTGCACTGGGCGAAAGCACAGCTTCCGAGCCGTTCAACACCGCCCGGCAACGTGACAGAAGTCAGCGATGAACAGCCGTAGAATGCGCCGTCGTTTATGACTTTCAGACTTTCCGGGAGCGTAACGGCAATAACGCTCTGTAAGCCGCAGAGGGCGTCCTTGCCTATGGTCGTTACACCGTCAGGCACGGCAATGACAGTTTCGTCCTCTTTTAGCAGACATTTTTTCAGTACAGCATCCTTTATATCAAATTGTGCCAAAGCAATTACCTCTTCCTGTTTCTGTAGTATAAGAGAGTTCATTCTTCTTTGTTTACCGCAATAATTCTATATGTCGATATCATTATCGTCAACAAGCGGAATTCTGACTTTTTTTGCTGTGACGTTATTTATTTTACGGGTATTTTTTCAAACACGGTATTCCCTCCGATATTTAGAAAATTCATTATGAGCAAGGTTTATGCGTTTTATATCTTTATGGTTTAAGTATATCACAACGCAGCTGAATATTCAATGTTTAATCAATGTCCGTAACAAGAAAAACCGCACCGATATAAAGGTGCGGTCTCAGTTTGTCGATAAACCTCTTGTTTATCGAAAATGGGGTCGCAGGGGCATAGCCCCCGACAGGGACTAGGGGCGGTAGCCCCAGTAATATAGCCCCTTCCCACGGGGAAGGGGTTTGGGGTTAGGGATTGAGAACAAGCACTTTTTTGGAAAAACAGACTTTTTCTACAAGCTGAAACCGCACCGATATAAAGGTGCGGTCTTTCTTGAACTTATCAAAGATTGCCGACTGCCGAACGTTCAACCGCAAGGCATTTTGTATAGATTTCCATATGCCTTTATTATCATAGAGCCCGTAAGCATCTAATACATTGATAAATTCTCCAATTACTTTGTCAATCTGCTCCGGATTAAAAACAAGTAGTATTGGTTTAATACCCGTCTTGCCTGCAAGTGTTGTGATATAATGTAGCCATTCCTTATTTCTTATCAAAAATCAATAAAACTCGTTTGGTTTAGCTTTAGCCAAACGAGTTTTGTTTTTTACTCTCTGAGATTTTCTTTGAGTTTTACTTTTCGATATTCTTTTGGTGACATACCAATGTATTTATGAAACAGTCTGCTGAAATAAAGCGAATTGGTGTATCCAACCATATTTGCAATTTCAGTAATGGTGTAGTCCGTATTTTCTAACAAACTTTGTGCGTTGGAGATTCGCAGCTTTAAGATATATTGCAGCGGACTGGAACCTGTGATTTCTTTAAAGCACTGAATAAACCAACAGTTGCTAAGCCCTCTGGATTCGGAGTACTCCTCAATGCTGATTTCTGTGTTGTAATTCTTACGAAAATAGTGCATCGCAAAAGCAACTTCTTTTTCACTGGTGCTGCTGAATTTCTTTGCACTCATGATTGCACGGCTTATCAAAACAAAAATATTTCGCAGCTGCAAAGAAATCAATTCATCATACCGTGGTCTGCAAAGCTGCAATTCCTGAATCATCTGACCAAATAACCACTGATAATCGGGAGATGTTCCAATATAGAGAATATTATTTTGCAGGTTGATAATTACGTTCTTTAAGCTGACGTATGTATTTAAGACAGTCAAGCGTATTTCGTGCAAATCGGCTGATGGATTTGGTAATAATCATACGATGCCGTTTACTCTGATTTGCATTGTTTGACATATAAAAACCTCCATCTTGTCAATCCGAGATGGAGGTTCCTTGATGCTACCGGCAAAAGGGTATAGTGATACCACGGTCAGGAGAAATCTCCATCTCATGTGTGCCACCGGCCTTTCCGGTTGCCGGGAGCGATATATTTAATTGAAAAGTCACGTCAGCACTGGAAAGCTGTCTGCGCAAACCGCTGAAGTGATTAATATAGGAAATGAATGAGTGAAATTATGTTGCTGTATCGCTGAACAGAAATTTGCGATGGCAAACACAAATTTGACAAACGAAAAGCTCTGTGATATACTTGTTAAAGTGTGTATCTATATTCAGATGCGTTTTTCACTTCCTATGACTTAAGTATATAGGAAAAGCAGATTTTTATTGCATTTGATAAAGAAGATACATTTTATGATGTGACACGTGACATTGTCCATTCGACTAAGATTATTGAACTTCATGAAAACGGAGGAGAATTATTTGGATGGTCGTGGGCAAAGAAAGCAGCAAGAGAGAAACAAATTGCTACAGAAACCGGTGTGATTGAAGAGTCATAATAAATGGAGGTACCAGATGCGTATCAGTTATAACCCGTTATGGAAAATGCTTATTGATAGGGGCATGAATAAAAAAGAACTGAGAGAACTTAGTGGAATCAGTACTGCATCAATGGCAAAGCTGGGTAAGGGAGACAATATTACTACAGATGTGCTTTTGAGAATATGCACGGCATTGAATTGTCAGATTAGTGATATTTTAGAAACTTTGCCAGATGAAGAAACTAAGAATAACGAAGATTAAAATTCGTTAGGAGGATTTGGATGGGGCGAAATAACAAAGCAGCTCTACAGGCAGCAAGCCCATATAATGCTGCCATAACAAGAGAACAATTTTTATTTTATGAAGTGCGAACTACTGCCAAGTTGATTCACGAAGGATGTAACCATGAAGAAGTAGTAGAACGTATCGTTTCAGATAATTTATTTCAATATCCGACAGAAAAGTCGGTGAGAAAGATGGCACTTTCCTGCCTGAGAAGACTGGATGCACTTGAGGATAATTCTCTGGTGGAGGCAATCGCAACACAACCGTATGATGTGGCAAAGCAGATATGTCTGTACGCCATGATGAAACAGTACCGATTGATTTGGGATTTTATGATTACAGTCATCGGTGAGAAGTACAGATTATCGGACACTACTTTCGGTAAAATAGACTTGAACAGCTATTTTCTGCGCTTGCAGGAGCAGGATGACCGGGTGGCAACATGGAGCGATTCCACAGTTACGAAGTTGAAACAGGTCATTGCAAAGATGCTGGTGGAGAATGAGTATATCGATAGCATTAGAGCGACAAAGCTCAACCCGGTATGGCTTCATCCGGTGCTTGAGAATGCAATCCGTGAAAATGGTGATGAGATTGCTCTTTCTGCATTCAATTGCTTTTCGTAAGGAGGTAGGTCCAAGTGAGTGAATTGAAAGAAAGACTAGATAACCTCAGAGCCTTGATGCAGGAACCGGAGTTTCTTGAAGGCAAAGGTTTAAGCAATGAGGTAAATATACGAATCTTCTGTTATGACCCATCCGATGAGATGATGGTCAGACACTTTATCGAGCAGATTATGACAGATCAGTCAATGAACTGTCACCTGATAGAACATAACTTATATGAAGTGTTTCTTTCCATCTGTGAAGATAAGCGCATCGCAAAAACAATACCTGCGATGGAAGAGAAAAAAGGTAAAGAATTTATTCGAGACCAGATGAGCCGTATGGCTAATAATACAGCTTTTGTAAATAAGATGAAATATGAACCACATGAAGCCGGTGACGTACTTGTCATCACAGGAGTGGGAGATGCATTTCCGTTTATCAGAGTCCATGACCTTTTAAATGCGATGCAGCCAGAATTTCCAGATGTTCCGATTCTGGTGTTCTATCCGGGCAATTATGATGGCCGTGATGTGCAGCTTTTCAATCGCCTGAAGAAAAATCCTTACTACCGAGCTTTCAATGTAATTTAAGGAGGAACAGCAATGATTATTGAACAATTATTTCAAGAGGATATTAATCGTAAAATCAATGGCGTCGTTAAAGTAGACCAAGATGCTACTGATGTTCTTGTTCAGGAATTGGATGAGTATGTCATCACCAAAGATTTGAAGAAGCACTTCATTACTTTCTTTAATAAATATGGAGAGTCATTTCATGAAGGCACTGCAGATATTGGCGTCTGGATTTCCGGTTTCTTTGGAAGTGGTAAATCTCACTTCCTGAAAATGCTCTCCTACCTGCTTGCTAATCAGGAGGTACAGGGTGTTCGTACAGTAGAACGATTTCGTAAAAAATTTGAGGATGATCCGGCAACATTCATGTTGATTGATTCCGTTACTAAGGGTCATACGGATACTATCCTTTTCAATATCGATATTGAGGGTTCAATCAACAAGGACAAGACTGCTGTTCTTCGTGTTTTTGCAAAGATGTTTTATAACAACCTTGGTTTTTATGGAGAGAATCTTAAGGTGGCAAAGCTGGAGCAGTTCATCGAAAAGCGTGGAAAGACAGCAGAGTTCCGTCGTGTATTTGAGGAGAAAAACGGTGGTCCCTGGCTTGAGTCAAGAGATGCCTTTGCTTTCTTTGAAGACGATGTTGTTGATACATTGAAAGAGGTTCTCGGTATGAGCGAGGATGCTGCACGAAACTGGTTCAATGGAACCGAGACCGTGGAGACCAGCATCGCACAGCTTGTTTCTGAGATGAAAGACTATGTGGACAATAAGACGGATGACTTCCGCTTGCTATTTATGGTCGATGAGGTTGGTCAGTATGTAGGCGGCGATACAGACCTTCTTATTAACCTGCAGTCTCTTGTTGAGAAAATCGGCAGTGAGTGCGGCGGTAAGATTTGGGTTGTTTGTACCGGTCAGGAAGCTATCGATGAAATCATCAAGGCTCGTGAAAATGAGTTTTCTCGTATTCAGGCCCGTTTCAAGACCAGACTTTCGCTGACTTCTTCTTCCGCAGATGAAGTTATCCAGAAACGTATTTTGAAGAAAAAACCTGAAGTGGAACCGGCATTGGAACAGGTATATAGCCAGAATGATTCCGTTCTTCGTAATCTGTTCAGCTTTACTGATGCAATGTTGGACATTAAGGGATATACCGGCCCGCAGGATTTTGTCAGAAACTTCCCGTTCGTACCTTACCAGTTCATTATCATGCAGAAGGTATTTGCTGAAATCCGTAAACATGGTAACTCCGGTAAGCATCTTTCCGGTGGCGAGCGTTCGATGCTTTCAGGATTCCAGGAAGCAGCACAGAAGATTCAGGATAAGGACGAGTATGCATTAGCACCGTTCTACCTGTTCTATGATACCGTACATACATTCCTTGACAGTTCTATTCGTCGTGTTATTGAGCGTTGCCAGAAGGCAGCAGATAACGGAGATGGCATTGAGCAGCAGGATGTGGACGTATTAAAGCTCTTGTACCTTATTCGTTATGTCGATGATATTCCGGCTAATCTTGACAACATCGTAATCCTTATGGCCAATGATATCCGTCTGGATAAGATTACGATGCGTGAAAAGATACGTGGCAGTCTCGACCGTCTGCTTAGCCAGAACTATATCGGAAGAACCGGTGACACTTATAATTTCCTGACTGATGAAGAGCAGGATATTCAAAGAGACATTTACAAAAATACTCAGGTCGATACCTCTGCAATCGTGGAGCGTATCGGTCAGATGATTTTTGCTGATATTTATACAACAAAGAAATATCGTCACGGAAAGTACGATTTCCCATTTGACCAGATGGTAGACACTACAAGCATTGGTGCGGTAACAGGGGGAATGAAACTTCGCATCATGACGGTAGCAACAGACACTGTCGAGAAGAGTGAACTTCGTCTTATGACAGAGTCTAAGAATCAGGCGATCGTTGTACTTGCTGAAACGCCATATTACGAGTCATTGGAAAAAGCAATGAAAGTGCGTAAATATGTAAAGCAGCACAATGTAGCACAGCTACCGAAGTCCGTACAGGACATCATTCGAAATCATCAGGATGAGGCTAACAAGTATGAAGCATCTGCAGAGGAAGATTTGAAGAAGGCTATCATCGGTGCTGAATTCTATGTGGACGGAGAGCATATCGAGATTAAGGGCGGCGATGCCAAGAGCAAGCTGGATCAAGCACTGGAATATTTAGTTACTCATGTTTATAGTGAACTTGGTCTTATTACAAAGAATGCAGATACAGACGCTGATATATTGGCAGTACTGCAGGGTCAACATCTGAACGGTGTTATGGCCGGTCTTGAAGCAAACCATGATGCAGCTGTGAAGATGGAAGAGTATCTTGAGATGCAGTACGCAAAAAATCTTCCTACTTCGATGGCAGATGTACAGAGCCGCTATCAGGCGATCCCTTATGGATGGAAGGAAATCGACATTGCGGTTGTGGCTGCGATGCTGATTTACGACCAGAAGGTCACGATTAAGTACGGTGGCGAAACTATCCAGCCGGGTAATCCAAAACTTCCGGATATGCTTCGTAAGAAGAGTGAGATTGGCAGAACAAGCATCTCTAAGCGTCAGATCATTACGGCAACTAAGATGCGTGCCGTCAAAGAATTGCTGCGTGAATACTTCGATGTAATGGACGTACCGGATGATGAAGACGGACTTGTTAGATATATTGTTGAGAAGTTTGAAGAACAGAAGGCACACTATGAGGAGCTGAATGAACGTTATGAGGGTCATAAATATCCTGACCATCACCTTGTGACAAAAGCTCTCAGCCTAATGGAAAGCGTGCTTTCTCAGCGTAAGGATAATACAGCTCTGATTGACAGACTTCTGAAGGAGAAAGGCAGCCTCCTTGATAATAAGGATGACATGCAGAACGTTGAAGGTTTCTTCAAGAATCAGGTGCAGGTGTTCGATGCAGCAGTTCGTATGGAAGCAGAGCTGAGAAACGACCTCTCTTATCTTCAGAAGGAAGAGAAGGCAAATCAGGCACTGAATCAGATTCGTAAGATTACCGTATTGGATGCCGGACAGAGTAACGTTTACAGACGTATCCCTGAACTGAACGGATTGATGGATACTGTTCGTGAGGGTCATGGAAGGCTTCTTGAAGCAAAGCGTGCAGAGATCCTTGAAATCATCCGTCAGTGCTTGTCAGAAATCCATACTCTTGCCGGTGATGTTTATGATGCCAGAGCAATATCTGAGCGTGCAGATAAATTCTTTGATCAGCAGAAAGCAAGAGTGGCAGAGCTGGAAAGCCTGCAGCTTCTTGATGGTCTGGTACCTCAGATGTGGGAATATAAGGATGACACAGTCGATAAAATTGATGGTATCGTTCATCCAAAGACTCCGGTTGCACCAACCGTCAAACCGAATGAAGGTGGAGCAGTAACTCCTCCGGCTCCGAAGAAGGTTATCAAGAATGTATACCGTCAGGCTGCATTCCCTTCTAAGACTTTGGAAAGTCAGGAAGATATCGACGCCTATGTTGAAAGAATGAGAGCGTACCTCACTGCAATGATGAAGGATTGCGACGGAATCAAATTAAGCTAAGGAGACCGTTATGAACAAGAATGCGATAAAAAAATTCGCCACTGAAGCTCGCCGGGAATTAATCGCCCGTGTAAGCCAGAGAGCGTTGAAATACGGTATTTCCGATAAAGAGGTCGGAAATCCAAATGACGATAGTGTGGGTGGGCATTTGCTTTCTTCTACCGAAAAGAAGCAGAGAGCTGCCTTGATTGTGCAGATTAGAGAAAAAGGATACGAGCAGGTTATGGAGGAGGTTGCCTACACTTGGTTCAACCGCTTCTCTGCCCTGCGTTTTATGGAGGTCAACGGCTACCTCCCATCCCATGTGCGTGTGTTCACGGACGAGGAAAACAACTTCAAGCCGCAGATTATCTCAGAAGCCATTCATCTGGAGCTGGACGGACTTGATATGGAGAAAGTCTACGCCTATAAGGAAGCCAATGACAATGATGAATTGTATAAGTATCTTCTGATCACGCAGTGCAATGCTCTCAATAGTGTGCTTCCGGGTATGTTTCAGAAAATTGCTGACTATACCGAGCTTCTGTTCCCGGACAACCTCCTTCGTGAAGGTAGTGTGATTCAGCAGATGATCGAGCTGATACCGGAGGATGACTGGAAGGATGCTGTCCAGATTATCGGTTGGTTGTATCAGTATTACAACAGTGAGAAAAAAGATGATGTTTTCGCCGCTCTGAAAAAGAATGTGAAAATCACAAAAGAAAACATCCCTGCAGCAACCCAGCTTTTCACACCTGACTGGATCGTTCGTTACATGGTAGAGAACTCTCTTGGCCGTTTGTGGCTGGAGGGACATCCGGATGTGAAAGAACAGCTTCTTCCTACCGAGGAAGAACAGTCTGCCTATGCTGCCGGAAACCATGACCCGGAAGATACCAAATGGCACTACTATCTGGAAGAAGCCGAGCAGGAGCCGGAAGTGCAGGCACAGCTTGCCGAGATTCGTAAGGAATACGCCGCACTGACACCGGATCAGCTGAAAGTAATTGACCCTTGCTCCGGTTCGGGTCATATCCTTGCGTATATGTTCGATGTGCTGATGCAGATTTATGAATCCTACGGTTATACCACCCGTGAAGCGGTGGCAAGCATTGTGGAGAACAATCTGTACGGCTTGGATATTGATGACCGTGCGGCACAGCTGGCTTATTTTGCGGTAATTATGAAAGCCCGTCAGTATGACCGCCGCTTTTTCAGCCGTGGCATTCAGCCCCATGTATATGCCATTGCGGAGAGCAACCATGTGGACTCATTTGCGTTGGAGTATTTCTGCAATGGTGATGCCAAGCTGAAAAAAGCCATGGATACCATTATCAGCGAACTGCACGATGCAAAGGAATACGGTTCGATTATCACGGTTAGCCAGCAGGATTGGTCTGCTTTGTATGACCGCTTTGCAGAGATTACGGAAGATATAAATATGTCCCGTGAGACAGCATTGAGAGAATTACTGCCGTTGGTGCAGGTGGCAGAAGCACTGGTACAGAAGTACGATGCGGTCGTGACAAATCCGCCGTATATGGGCAGTTCTGGTATGAGTGCGAAACTGACGGATTTTGTAAAGAAGAATTATCCGGATAGTAAGAGTGATCTGTTTGCCGTATTTATCGAAAAGTGCGGGCTAATGGCAAAAAGAAACGGCTATCAGGCGATGATCACACAACACTCCTGGATGTTCTTGTCCAGCTTTGAAAAGTTGCGTACAAAACTGCTGTCCGTGGATATTGTCAATATGGCACACCTCGGTGCAAGAGCGTTTGAAGAAATCGGCGGCGAAGTGGTACAGACCACCTCGTTTGTTATCCGTAAAAGTCACATTGTGGACTACAAGGGCGAGTATTGTCGCCTGATTGAGCCGACTACACAGCAAGGAAAAGAGGATATGTTCCTCTCCGGAGAAAACCGGTATGAAGCAGACCAGTCCAACTTCTTAAAAATTCCGGGAAGTCCGGTGGCATATTGGGTAAGTGAGGCAGTTTTAGAGTGTTATAATAATGAACTATTATCTAAGGTAGCATTTTCGGATGGACAAATTTTAACCGGTGACAACGACAAATATTTGAGACAGTTATGGGAGGTGAATGCTCGTGATATTGAATCAAAGAAATGGGCTTTGCATGCCAAAGGAGGTGAATTCAGGCGATGGTATGGTAATATTGATACCGTAGTGAAGTTTGATCCAATTACGATTCAGCATTATAAAAGAGACAGAATAGCAAGATTTCCTAAGGATGAAATCCTTTTTAGGAGAGGAATTACATGGACACTTGTTTCTATGAATCCATTATTTGGGGTGCGGGAGCTTGGTGAAAATTTGACTTTTAATAAAGCGGCTGCAACGATATTGTTCAATGATGAAACTATTATAGATTATATATTAGGATTCTTAAACTCTAAAGTATCACAAGCACTTTTAAGAATTATAAATCCAACGATGAATAATAACATCAAAGATATACTCAATATGCCGTTTATAAATAATGCAATTTTTTCTCCTTGTGTGGAATGCTTAGTCCAGCATAACATTAGGATTTCAAAACAGGATTGGGATTCCTTTGAAACCTCATGGGACTTTGTTACTCATCCGTTTATAACATACCGTAGTGGAGCTGGCTTTGCAGACATCCAAATGAATAAATGGCAGTATCGAATTGCCGACGCATACCATACATGGGAAAGCAATGCAACAGCTCAGTTTGATTTACTGAAGAAGAATGAGGAAGAACTGAACCGTATTTTCATTGATATTTATGGTTTGCAGGATGAGCTGACACCGGAAGTTGAGGACAAGGATGTTACTGTCCGAAAGGCTGATCTTGGCAGAGATATTCGCTCTTTCATTTCCTATGCGGTTGGCTGTATGTTTGGTCGTTACTCTCTGGATGTGGATGGGCTTGCTTATGCAGGCGGTGAATGGGATAACAGCAAGTATTCAACATTTGCAGCGGATAAGGATAATATTATACCTATCAGCGATGACGAGTATTTTGAAGATGACATCGTCGGTCGTTTTGTGAAGTTCGTAGAAGTAGTGTATGGTAAGGATACGCTGGACGAAAACCTGAAATTCATTGCCGATGCACTGGGCGGCAAGGGTCAGCCGAAGGATGTGATTCGGAATTATTTCCTGAATGACTTCTACTCCGACCACTGCAAGATTTATCAGAAACGTCCGATATACTGGTTGTTTGACAGCGGCAAGAAGAACGGCTTTAAGGCGCTGATTTATATGCACCGCTATCAGCCGGACACTATTGCCCGTATCCGTACCGATTATGTGCATGAACAGCAGGCTCGTTATCGTACTGCAATCGCTGATCTGGAGACACGTATTGCAAATGCTTCCACCGGTGAAAGAGTGAAGCTGAATAAGCAGCTCAAAACACTGAACGATCAAGCTACGGAAATTCACGAGTACGAAGAAAAGATTCATCACCTTGCAGACCAAATGATTTCCATTGACCTTGATGATGGTGTGAAGGTGAATTACGCTAAGTTCCAGGATGTTCTGGCGAAGATTAAATAAGGAGGTGGCAGCATGGCCAGTATGGATTTAGAAACAATAATCCGAGATTTGAATAAGCGATTTGCTGCACCGCTGCCGGAGTTTTATAAACGTCGTATCATATTCTGGTATGACGAAGATAGAGAGTTTGAGGACAAGCTGGATGACATCCAGATAGATAATGCAAAGCTGCTGGTGCTTACAGGTACCAACAATTTTGCAGCCAAGAAGCTACTGAATGTGGATGATACCACCGGTAACTATCTGGTTTACAGTCCGATTTCTTATGAGTCGCTGGAAGATGACTGGCTTTTGAATATCGAACTTTACAGTGAAGAGTTCAGAGCCGATTTGGTGTCTATCTGGATGAATGAGATTGACCTTCCGGCAACGCCTGATTTCCGTAGACTTGTTAAAACCTATAAGAAATTCTTCGGAGCACAGACCAGAAGAGCAACATTCGCAAAACTGAATAAAGGCATCAGCACACCATCGCAGATGCATCTTACTGTTATGGCGGCTATCTGTGGTACCGATGATGCACAGCCTGACAGTATTGTAAAAGCTGTCATCAGCGGTGGAACCGATATGGAAACCAACGAGGTATTCCAGAGCCTTGTAAACTATGGAGCCGAAGCCCCGTTCTGGGCGCTTGTAAAGCAGGCTACCGGATACTTTGAGGGCGAAAGTTCTACAATTAACAAGCTGGTAACACATATCTTGCTTACAGCAACGACCAGAACACTTCGTATGGAGTATCTGTCAGGCCTCGATAGCTTCATTTCCACACCACATCAGGCTTGGTGCTATGACTTCGTATCTGAATGGATCGCAGGAGAGAATAGACAGGAACTTGTCGAAATCCTGCGAAACGTAGAAGAAGAGCTTATTCTCAGAAAGCGCTTTAAGCAGGTGCCATTGGATGATTTGGTGGGCATAGAGGTATTTCCTTGTGTGAATGAATGCATCCTGACTCAGATTATGACTGAAATCAGCAATCATATAATCAATGTAGATGTGATTACAAATACGGTCGAGAAACGTCGAACGCTGGCGTGGTACGATGATGTGGAATGCTACTATGAGGGCATTCTTCAGATAGCAAAAATGCAGTCGTTCTTCTTGGAGCATTCCGCAGGCTTCCATACCGTAGAGGCAAGAAATATCTGGAAAGAGTACACAGAAGATTACTACCGTATGGATACCTATTATCGCCACTATCACTTAGCGTTTGGAAAGAGCCTGACAGTGGGCAACGACCATCTGGATGACCTTTTCAAGCAGGTGACCGATAAGGTGGAAGGCCTTTATACACACTGGTTCCTTGGTGAGTTGGGCAACAATTGGTCTGATGCCTGTGCAGATGAGTTGAAGAAATATGGACGCATCATGGAAGTTCCTCAGCAGGAAGACTTCTATAATCAGAAGGTAAAGGGCGAGGACAATCGTGTATTCGTCATTATCTCTGATGCGCTTCGATATGAGGTGGCGGCATCTCTGGCAGAGCAGCTCCGTCGTGAGACGCAGAGTAAGGTTTCTCTTGGCTCTTGTGCAGGTATTTTCCCGACCATCACAAAGTTTGGTATGGCCGCATTGCTTCCACATAAGCAGTTATCTGTGGGTGAGCGCAGCAATGGGGACTTGCAGATTCTTGCAGACGGAATGTCTACAGATGCAGGTAACAGAGATAAAGTTCTAAAGGCCACAAACATTAATAGCGTAGCCTTGAAATATAAAGATATTGCACCGATGAAGCGTGCGGAGAGAAGTGCGTTGGTTAAGGGTATGGATGTCGTTTACATCTATCATGACAAGGTGGATGAGGCAAGCCATACTTCTGACAGCATGGTATTCCCTGCATGTGATGATGCAATCGAAGAAATCAAAAATATTGTGAGAATCATCCGTAATGAGTTTAGTGGTACTCGTGTTTACATTACTGCTGACCACGGATTCCTCTATACCTACAGTCCTCTGTCTGAGGATGCCAAGGTGGATAAGACAACACCGAGTGAGCAGGATGTAGAGATTGACCGTCGTTATCTGATTACCCGTAAGGGAGCAACTCCGGACTACTTACTTCCGGTAAAGTTTATGGATGACGGTTACGATGCATTTGCGCCGAGAGAAAGCGTCCGTATCAAGAAGAAAGGCGGAGGGCTCAATTTCGTGCATGGTGGCATCAGCCTTCAGGAGATTGTGGTTCCGGTTATTGAATATCATTATCTCCGTAACGATTCCAAGACTTATCAGCGCAATAAGGCTAAGTATGACACGAAGCCGGTAGAAGTAGGACTTCTTTCTGCAAACCGTAAAATCAGCAATATGATATTCTCGTTGAACTTCTATCAGAAGGATGCGGTTGGCGATAACCGCAGCGCAGCAAACTATTTGTTGTACTTTGTTGATTCTAACGAAAAGCAGATAAGTGATACAGCAAAGATTATCGCAGATAAGACCAGTGATAATGGACAGGAGCGAACATTCCGCTGCAGCTTCAATCTGAAATCACTGAAATATGATAACAGAGCAAGCTACTACTTAGTCATCGCAGATGAAACAGGTCTGCAGATGCCGCAAAAAGAAGAGTTCCAGATTGATATCGCATTTGCGGTAGATGAGTTTAATTTCTTCAGCTAAGGGCTTGCTCGGAAGGAGCAGTAATGAGTGACAATCTTGAAGCGGGCGCAAGCTCTCGTGAAATTATAAAGGACAAACTGCGTCAAAACTTTGATGGTAAGATTGTCCGAAAGGATCTGACTAAGAAAATCAAGGAAGGTGCAAATGTACCTGTTTATGTCCTTGAATTCCTGCTGGGGCAATATTGCAGTTCAGACGATGATAAGGTTATCGAGCAGGGCGTGCAGAATGTAAAGCATATCCTTGCCGATAACTTTGTAAGGCCGGATGAAGCGCAGAAGGTATTGTCTCGTCTTAGAAGTCGAGGCAGTCATACCATCATTGACATGGTAACGGTACGATTGGATATAAAGAAGGACTGCTTCTTTGCGGAGTTTTCCAATTTGGGATTAGCCAATATTCCCATCACGGATGAATACCCGGAAAAGTACGACAGACTTCTTTGCGGCGGTATCTGGTGTATCGTTCAGCTGGATTATGAGACCGAAGGCGATAATAACTTCGGAATCATCGACGCAGATGGAAATACACTTCAGTCAAAGCAGAAAAAGCAGAAAGACATCTCTCCAATCAGCATTCGTAAGCTGACTCCAATTCAGATGCCTCATATTGATATCGAGGATTTGAAGAGGGGACGTCAGGCTTTTACCAAGGAGGAATGGTTGGATGTTATGCTGCGTTCTATTGGTATGGAGCCAGACGAATTGACATATCGTGAGAAGTGGCTTCTTTTGACTCGTATGATCCCGCTGGTTGAGAACAACTTCAACCTCTGTGAGTTGGGTCCTCGAAGCACCGGTAAGTCGCATCTTTATAAGGAGATTTCTCCGAACAGTATCCTTGTATCCGGTGGCCAAACTACAGTAGCAAACCTGTTTTATAACATGGGCCGTAAGACTGTGGGCTTGGTTGGATTATGGGATTGCGTAGCTTTTGATGAAGTTGCAGGCATTCGTTTCAAGGATAAAGATGGCGTGCAGATTATGAAAGATTACATGGCATCCGGTTCCTTTGCACGAGGCAAGGAAGAAAAGGCAGCATCCGCTTCTATGGTATTTGTTGGTAATATCAATCAGAGCGTAGATGTACTTCTGAAGACTTCGAGTCTATTTGACCCGTTCCCTCCGGAAATGGGAACAGATACTGCATTTCTTGACCGTATACATTGCTATCTGCCAGGATGGGAAATCCCGAAGTTTCGTCCGGAGCATTTTACAAATGATTATGGATTCATTAGCGACTATCTTGCAGAGTTCATTCGTGAGTTACGTAAGGCGCAGTACGGTGATGCTATTGACCATTATTTCCGTCTCGGCAAGAACCTCAATCAGAGAGATACTATTGCTGTGCGTAGAATGGCAGATGGATATCTGAAGCTTCTCTATCCGGATGGAAGCTTTACAAAAGAAGAAGTAGAAGAAGTTCTCCGGATTTCCTTGGAGATGCGTCGCCGTGTTAAGGAGCAGTTGAAGAAGCTGGGAGGCATGGAGTTCTACGATGTAAACTTCTCCTACATAGACAATGAGACCTTTGAGGAACATTATGTTTCTGTTCCTGAGCAAGGTGGTGGTAAGCTCATCCCGGAAGGAATGTGCAATCCGGGACAGATTTATACTGTTTCTCAGGGCAAGAGTGGCATGCTTGGTGTATTTCGCTTAGAGAGTCAGATGCTTCCGGGTAATGGGAAGTTTGAGAGAACAGGTATTGGTAGTGACCGTGATGCAAAAGAATCCACAAATACGGCTTTCAACTTCTTGAAAGCAAATGGAAACCGTATCAGTGGTTCTATAAGTACTACAACGAAAGACTATATCATTAATTATCAGGATTTGCAAGGAATTGGCATGACAGGAAAGCTAGCCCTTCCTACATTGATTGCGATGTGTTCCATTGCACTTGGGAAACCAACACTCAGCAGCCTTGCTGTACTTGGTGAAATAAGTATCAGCGGAACCATGATGAAAGTAGATGAGCTGGCAAATTCATTGCAGGTATGTTTGGACAGTGGTGCAAAGAGAGTACTTCTGCCAATTACATCGGCAGCAGAGCTTGGAACTGTACCGGCAGACCTGATTGGAAGTTTTAATTTGATTTTCTATAGCAGTGCGGAGGACGCAGTTTTTAAAGCACTGGGTGTAGAGTAAGGAGGTGCAGAAATATGCCTGGCGAAGAAAAAAGAATATGGGGTATCAATACAAAAGACGACAATTTATTTCTGCATCAGGATGTAATAGCTATTGTTATTACACCGAAAACTGAAAATAGATTATTCTTTGTGGATGAAAGATATGAGCAGGGATTTCCGCCAGATGAGAATGAATCGTTCTGCATTGGAAAGTCGATAGCCGGATTGAAGTTGAATCAGTCGGCACAGAATTCGATTACATATCTGTATCCACCGGAGAAAGATAAAATTCATATTTAATGAAATCGACAAATCGGTATTTGAGAAGGCAAGTGAATGGGATACCACGATGCAAGATACCATGGAGGAATATGAAATGTCGAAAGATGAGTATTTGATAACCGATAAGCCTCTCAAAGCGTTGACGGTTTTTGCAATGCCAATGATTCTTGGCAGTTTTTTTCAGCAAATATACAATATGGCCGACTCTATTATTGTCGGTCAGTTTGTTGGTTCTTCCACACTTGCAGCTGTCGGTGCATGTGCAGCATTGACCAATGTGTTCATTTGTGTGGCACTGGGAGCCGGTGTCGGAGCCGGTGTGCTTGTGAGCCGTTATTTCGGAGCCAGGGAGTATGGCAAAATGAAAACAATCGTGTCAACCTCCTTGATTAGCTTTTTGCTTCTAAGTATAGTCCTTGGTGTTTTTGGCTTTTTCTTCGCCAACTCGATGATGAGTGGACTGCAAACCCCTGCCGACATACTGGATGATGCAGTACTGTATCTGCGGGTCTATTTTGTGGGCTTTCCGTTTCTGTTTATGTATAACATTCTTTCTACCATGTTCACCTCAATCGGCGAATCCAAAATTCCGCTGGGACTGCTGATTTTTTCGTCCATCCTGAATATTTTAATGGATCTTTGGATGGTAGCCGGGCTAGGTCTCGGTGTGTTCGGTGCAGCTATTGCAACCCTGATTGCACAGGGAATTTCCGCAGTGTTTTCGTTTTTGATTTTCTTTGCACGGATGAAGCAATATAAAAGCCCCTTTAACAGGTTTGATCGGCAGGAGCTGTATTCCATGCTTCGCATTGCGGTGCCGTCGGTTTTACAGCAGTCCACGGTGTCCATCGGTATGATGATCGTGCAGGCAGTGGTAAATCCTTTCGGTACACAGGCACTCGCCGGGTATGCAGCAACGATGAGGGTGGAAAATGTTTTTTCATTGATCTTTGTATCCATCGGCAATGCGGTTTCGCCGTATGTTTCCCAGAATCTTGGTGCAAAGAAAATTGATCGTATCAAAAAAGGCTACCATGCTGCACTGGTGCTGAATCTGTGCTTTGCGGTCATTGCGTTTGTGACCATTGAAGCGCTGCATACGCAGATCTCCTCACTGTTCTTAGGAAAAGACGGAACGGCGTTTGCCTATCAGGTGTCCGGTGATTATATGAGGTGGCTTGGTTACTTTTTCATCTTCATGGGTATCAAGATGGCAACCGATGGAGTTCTTCGCGGTCTCGGAATTATGCGTCCGTTCCTCGTTGCAAACATAGTGAATCTTGCGATTCGTCTGTCCGTTGCCCTAATCTGTGCACCACGTTTCGGCATTGTCTTTGTCTGGCTTGCGGTACCGGTTGGCTGGCTTGCAAACTTTTTAATCTCCTATGTGGCTCTTAGGAGATCATGGCCGACTGATAAAATGGCATCCATTAGTTAACTTCCAGTTTGTAGGGATGACATGAAAAATGAAGTTTAAGGAACAGAGCTTTACCCTGTTTGCCTATACAAATTATAGGACAATTCAAGGTTCTCACAGCTCGAACCACTGGATTTTAAGTGAAAAGGTGTGTTCCACCATTTCCTTGTATAATAGGGGGTGAGTATGTTTTTTGTTGGACAATCGGGGCGTGTGGAGACGGTTTGCCTGATGACGAGAGAAAAGGTTTGATTTTACTGAATTCGTAAATGATAACAAAAGCGTTTATTCAAACCTAAAATTAGTTTTTGGGAACCTAAAAAACCGGTTTGAAAAGTGAAAAGGAGACTTTTGTAATGGAATTAAAAATCATGGAATGGAATATTAATCAGCGTATGAATTATTCGAATGAAAATATGCCAAATTGGATTGCTACGGTGATAACCAACGAGGCTGCGGATATAATTGCGTTAACAGAGGTATATAAAGGTAATAATTGGAATGAAGTTAAGACAGCAGCAATTAATTCAAATTATGTTGTTTTTGAAACATCTAATAATACGGCAGGACAGAATGATATTGTTATTGCAATCAATATTAATAAGTTAAATGTGATATATGCAAAAACATATTATCCGGGTACTCTGGGAATTCCAGACTGCCTTGAAGTTAAATGTAAAAGCAAGGATACTGATAAAGAATTTATATTTATTTGTATAAGAATACATTCTTCAGTAAGTGATGTTATAAAGTGTCAAGAGTTAAACCACGTTATGTCGGTTGTAGAGAATGAAGACACAGTTATTGTTTGTGGGGATTTTAATAACTATAGAAGAGGTTTTGTCAATGATACCTGGTGCCTAAATAAAGTTTCTGAAATTTGTAAAGAGAAGAATTTTGTCGTTAAAACACCGGATGGTTCAAGCATTTATCAAGAAAGCCCCGTAAATACCGATTATGAATTTCCGGAGGATCACTTTTTGCTAAAAGGTATTGATGAGAAAAATTTCACTTTATGCCCATATGATCGCAACTTTGTGAAAAATGACACAGTTATATACAAGTGGGGCAAAGATTTTCAAGAGTTTTTAGGAAAAGATAAAAGCGGAAAGAATATGTATGATTTTGTTCCACCTCCATTTCCAGATCATGCAATTTTGAAATGTATAGTTGTAATTTGACTCTTTGTTTTCTTTTTGTGAGGAAAATTGATATGTTTCCACAAACAGCTAAAACACGAAAAAGACAATAAATATGTTTTTGTACTCGAAAAATGGCAAATATATCACATCAAACCCGTTGAGTGCGTGGTTTCGATGTCAAGAAAAGCGGAATAAATCGGGTTATGCGGCTTAACGGCGCGGCTCGTGAAAGGAGTTTACAATGATAATTTACTGTATGAGTGATATCCACGGTTGCCTTGCGGAATTTGAGGACGCACTTTCGCTTGTTCTTGATGATATAGAACAGGGCAAGGCGAAGCTCGTTCTTCTCGGCGATTATATCCACGGCGGTCCGGATAACCGTGGTGTTCTGGACAGGATAATGAGGCTCCGGGAACGTTTCGGTTCGGACAGAATTATTGCTCTGCTCGGCAACCACGATGAATGGGTAGTCAACGGATCATCGACCATAAGCAACAATTCTGTATATGCCCGTATAGAAGAGTGGGAGGATGAGAGCGATGATGACGAGTATATCAACTGGCTTTCTTCCCTTCCGCTGTATTATGTGGAGGGAAACACGATTTTCGTTCACGCCGGTATTGATGAAGAAGCGGGTGATATGTGGGAATGGGAAACATCGGAAGATGTATTCACCTCAAAATATCCCGCTGAAACCGGCAAAATCGAGGGGCTTGATATGAAAGTAGTCGCAGGTCATGTCGGCACCGCCGAAATATCCGGCGACAGGTTCTTCCACGACATTTATTTCGATGGAGAATCTCACTATTACATAGACGGCACTGTTCTCGACAGCGGAGTTATTCCGGTACTTATGGTAGATACGGAAAATGATAAGTATTATCAGGTGACAGACTCGGGAAAACGACTGATTGAACCTTACGAAGAATAAGGCTTAAGAAACGGGCGAATAAAGGGGAGTGGGTCGGAACAATGACAGCTCAACCAGTAGTTGAGTTGTTTGAAATCAACCACCGGTTCGTGTAAAAACATGATGATACCGACTATGCTAAAACCTGAAAGGAGGTGCCAGATATGGAGCAGATCAAAATTGGAAAATTCATAGCATCCTGCAGAAAGGAACAAGGCATGACTCAGGCAGTCCTTGCCGAGAAGCTCGGAATCAGTGACCGGGCAGTATCAAAATGGGAAACCGGAGTTTCACATAATTAAAGATACCACACCAATCCCATGCTGACTTTTGCTCAACCGATACAGCCGGAGGGCTGGATAACAAGAAAAGGCGGTATGCGCCCCGTGGAGGGGTAGCGTACCGCCTTTTCTTGTGGGGGTTTCCAAAGGGGGCAACGCCCCCATTTGGCACACGACTTTGCGAAGCAAAGTGTAGTGTGTTATACGCTCTGTCGGCGTTGCCCTGAAAATACCGTTGCTGCCGGGGAGGGCAAGGGCATTTGACGCGGCAGGAAAGCAGGGCTTTGTTTGGGGCTGGTAAGCCGGAAACAAAGGGCTGATTTCAGCAGCAGACAGGGCGTATTATGAAAGCCCCCGTCCCTCGTCCTCCGCCCCCGGCCTATGGGACAAAAAGTCCCAAAGCTCTGGACACCGTGACCAGATGTGTGGCCACACTCCGGGAAAAGTAGCAGGACGGCAGGAAACCGTCAAGGCTGAAATGAATGGGCTGACGCCCGGCCTTGACCGTTCCCCGCCGCCCCGCTGGATGGGTGGACAAGGTGGCCAATCCCTAAAAGTGTTTGGCCGCACTCGTTCATTTTGGGGCCTTTCTTCTCCCAAAATTGAAATGGGCGGGAAAGCCCTAAAATGGCTTTCCCGCCTTGATTACCCATTAGCAAAGACGGGCGAGACTGTCAACGGCGGCGCTGAAAGCGCCGTTCATCTTGACCGTTGACTGGCTCGCCTGGCTTTGCTACTGCCCGTAAGAGATGGAAAAACAAGATGGAAAACAAGGTTAAAAATAGTTGACAAGTCTATCGGATGTGTGTTATACTGTGCGACAGTTTGAGATTGGAAGGAGGCTTACGTGTGTTAATTTGTGTACGCTAATAAGCAATAAAAAGTAGAAGTACCTTTCCACATGATGGTGGGCTTTTTTTGCGTGCGTATGCAAAGGAACACGTAGGTTTGACACGAGCAGTCTTTGAACTGTATCGTGGTGTTTTTTCGTGCTTTGTTGTTATGCAGGCGTCTGCCCTCTCTGTGGGACAACGCCTGCTTTTTATTGCAGAAACAAAGGAACAATGCAATAAAAAAGGAGGTTCGCATTATGACCCAAAACAACAATTCATGGAGAAAAACTTATTTTACACTTCTTGCCGGACAAGCAATATCCTTTATTAGCAGCGGTATTTTGCAAATGGCCATTATCTTTTATTTGGTTGCGAAAACTAATTCTGCAATCATATTGACGGCGGCAACACTGATTGGATTTTTGCCGCAAGCCTGTTTAGGCCCGTTTGCAGGTGCTTTTGTTGACCGGCACAGCCGTAAAAGCGTAATGATTGGTGCGGATTTGATAATTGCCGCCGCTGGCGGTATTCTGGCGCTGGTGGCGTTTTACATGGAATTGCCCGTATGGTCTATTATGGTTGTCCTGTTAATCCGAAGTGCGGGAACTGCTTTTCATTCTCCAGCATTCAGCGCAGCAACACCTATGATTGTGCCAAAAGAGGAACTTACAAAATGCGCTGGTTACACGCAGACCATGCAAGCAGTAAGTGCGATTATCAGTCCAGCTGCCGCAGCGTTTTTATATGCTGTTTGGCCTCTTAATGCAATTATATTGTTAGATATTGTGGGTGCAATCCTTGCCTGTGTGACTGTTGCGATTTCGTCCATACCAACGCCTGAACTATGTCCAGAAACGAAAAGACAACAGTTTTTACAGGATATGAAAGAGGGGTATGTGGTATTAAAGCAAAACAGGGGCCTCTTTGCTCTGCTCTGGATTGGTGTAATTTATATGTTCTTTTATATGCCAATCAGTACGCTTTTTCCTCTCATCTGTATGTCATACTTCAAAGGAACACCGGCCCATGCCTCTGCCGCTGAAATTGCTTTTGCGGTTGGTATGCTGCTTGGCGGAGTCATTCTGAGCATTTGGGGCGGTTTTAAGAAACGGCGGTACACCATCGGTCTTTCCGTTCTCCTGATGGGCGTTAGCAATATGCTCTCCGGGCTTTTGCCGCCAGACGCATTTCTTGTCTTTGTTGTGTGCTGTACTGTTATGGGAATTTCCGCTCCATTTTACGGTGTGCAAAATGCGATTTTTCAAGAAACGGTCAAACCAGAATATCTGGGGAGAGTTTTTTCTCTACTGACAAGCGCCGCTTCCCTCGCCATGCCGTTTGGCCTTGTCATTTCCGGGCCTCTGGCGGAGCGGCTGGGAGTTGAGAAATGGTTTGTCATTTGCGGAATTGGCATTATCATCGTTGCGCTTGCCGTATTTTTACTACCCGGTTTGAGAGAGATTGACAATACGCAATAATCAACTGCACCTTTTTCTATTACTAAACAAAATGCCTGGATGGTGGTTCTGAAAAACCAGAACCGCCGTTCAGGCATTTTTTATCTTCGTCCTCTCTGCGGTTTTGGATTCTTCAGCAAGTCGGATTTTTCCGCAATCTTTTTCAGCCACTTCCGTTCTTCTACTGACAGCTTCCTAAAATTCAGCTTGAGCCGTTTGCAGATAAACGCCAAGTACGCTTGTTCCGTGTCGCTGTCCTGGCTGACGATTTCACCAGCAGTTTCCAGCATTTCTTTTAGCGGGTTATCCTCTGGGACGCTGAAAAAATCGTCCTTGTGTGTTTCCCGCAGAGCAAGGGCAATCCCGTTTATGTCCCGTTGTATCACATAGCGGCAAAACTCGTCCTCATCAATATGGGCGGTGATAAGCTGTCTTAACTGCGTATCACTCATGCCAGGATTATGCTTTTTTATAACAGTTGCGCTCATCGTGTCCACTATGGCGTTTGCACCCTGCGCCTGTTTCAGTGCCGTTCCGTTCACATAGATTTCAAGGTCAGCCATCAGCCGGGGGAAATCCGGGTGCGCCGCCAGCTCACACAGCAGGGTATTGTCTATCCTCCCGCTTTTCAGCAGGTCAATCATTTCATCACTCAAACGCAGGTCTGCAAGATCGGCGTTTGGGTGATTTTTCATTTCAGACAGCCCCAGCAGATAATCAGCGGTCACACCGTAAAACTTCGCCAGCCGGATAAGGGCATAGTGGCTGATGTCCTTGAAGTCTTCCGTTTCGTAACTGCCCAGCGCAGACTTGGAAAGCCCGGTCTGCTCCGCAAGCTGCCCCAGCGTCAAGCCACGCTCCACACGTAGGTCTTTTAATCGCTCTTGTATGGATAAAGACATATTCACCCTCCTTGCTAGCTCAACGAAAGAGAAGCCGTTATGCTATGTACTATGCTCATAGCATAACGGCATAGGCATTTACAGTTTTATTTTACCATTTGCTACATCTTCACGAAATTTATCAACAAGCTTCGCTGTCAGCTTGGATTTACCGTAGTGTTCAAGTACAAAAGTACGATAACTTTTTCCATCTACAAGCACATCACTTTTTCTGGTCAACAACCAATTTCCGTTACCTCCTCCCTGTTCTCTAATATTCCAGTCTTTCCCATATCTTTTATAGATTTCATCTTTTTTACCTTGAACAGACATTGATTCGCTTGGAATATAAACAATTTGCATAATAGCTCCTCCTTTATTTTGTGCAAGAAGACCAGAAACCTGAATTTGTCTTTTATCTTTTTTTGATTATATCACAAATCCGAGAGCGTGGAAATAGGGAGTTTTTCAGGCTGATTTCCTACCTCTTGGATATACGGCACAGGCGGTCAAAAAGGTGTAGACTTGGGATAGTTCATCGATGGACAAGCACCTTGGAAACAGAACACGCCAAAGAAAACGGAGGGACGCATGAGCAAAAGACCCTATCAACACCTGCCGCCGCTGGAACACAGGCCGGACGGCTCCCCCTACCGC
>OHFA01000095.1_pt1 | contig 67155 bp, 58 predicted proteins | sample 1567501 | NCBI WGS metagenome assembly OHFA01 (sample SAMEA3879593, study PRJEB24766) | human gut metagenome | biome: human-associated habitat; feature: feces | place: USA | collected 1985/1987 | reverse complement strand
TGGGCGGATGAGGTTAATGGAAAATTAAACTCCTTTCCTCGTCCGCCTCTTTTTATGACTTATATCGTTGTTTTAATTTTTCTATCGTAGAATTTAGCGAAGCGAATCAAATAAGGGCTGATTTCAAATGAAAGTGAAAGATTGTAATGCGGATCTGTTTGCAGATTTACAAAAATATGTTGAAAAAATAGCTCAGGAGCCCGGAGCAAAACTAGAAAGTGAAAATGTATTGGCAGAAAAATTCGGAGTAACACGTTACCGCATTAGAAAAGCTTTAGATCGTTTACGTCAAGTTGGGGTATTGGATAGCGTAAAGCGTCGAGGCAGTATAGTCAAAAGTGTTGATCAATCTGCCTTATCTGAAAATCTAACTTTGCAAATGAATGTGGCTAGATTTAATGAAGATGAATATAACGAGGCTAGGGCAGTCCTTGAGTGTGCAGTCATACCTCTTGTTTGTAAAAGACAGACCCCGGCATTAATAGGTTCTCTTACAGACGAGGTTGCTGCTGTTCGAGCTTTTGCAAATTCACCTCTAAAGGCGGATAAGCATTTAATGAACTTTCATTTACTTTTGATTCAAGGATGTGGCAACAGGGTCTTACAGACGTTATCTTCTATTGTTATTCGTTATTTTTCTTCAACACACGAGCTAATAGAAAATGCACCAACCTCTTATTTTTTAGAGGCTGCGAGTCGTTTGGAGGACATTATTTTCAGCATTAAGGCAAGTAATCCTGATAAAACAGTCAAACTTTTAAATCAATATCTTGTCAGGTATAGGTCTTATAAAGACAACAAGATGAAATAAAAAACCACCCTTAGTAATATCTGCTAAGGGTGGCAGTGTAATTGGGGAAACTAACTTAAAGCATTAACGACAGTCATCATATAGACTTTGATGAAGTTGAAATAAGCATTCAGGGAGATGCGTTCATTGGGTTTAGCCATTGCCCAGTCAGAAAATTCCTCAGCTCCTCCATAATGAGGCATAGGTGTTTTTGTTACTTTATAGATCCACGCAGCGTCAGAACCTCCGGGACACACGGCAACTCGAACATCTTTACCCATAATTTCTTTATATGAGCGTTTTGCTAGCTCGATGAATGGATCATTGTAAGGAATATCCAGAATAGGTCTTCTGGAGGTAACGACCAAATCGTACTCATAAGATGGGTCTTGAGCTTTTAAAGCATCCAGACGATCTGTTATTTCTTTTAATGCTTGATCATGTGTTTCGCCTGGTATCAGACGTCTGTCAAACCAGAACGTAACTTTTGATGGGTAATCATTTGCAGCGGTTCCGCCGTTAATTAGCGCGATTGTCAAGTGTGGAGGGGGAACATTATCGGCAACGGGTCTAGAAGTAAGTTCATCATTTAACTTATAGAGTTCTTGGATAGCTTTAGTAGCTTTTTGAATGCAGGTCTCACCATCATATAAGAGTGCTGTATGACCGGGATTGCCAATATAAGTTATTGTCCCTCTGAGAATACCGCATTGTTTAGGGTAAAGAATCCCATCTGAGGGCTCAGGACAAATACCGCAGTCTCCAGTTAAAAGTTCGGGGTAGTTTTTCAGAATGTATTGAACCCCTAAAGCTCCGCCATTTTCCTCGTCGCACATCCAGGTAAGAGCAACGCTTCCTTTGGGATCAAAGCCCATTTTTCGAAGGAACAGAACGCACATCATTGCACAGGCATCTCCGCCTTTCATGTCGCAGGCGCCTCGGCCGTAAAGATAGCCATCAACAATTTTTCCTGACCATGGTCCGTAAAATCCCGGATCACGGTTATCCGGAGGAAAAACATCCATATGACCGTTAAAAACAAAGCGTTTTCCTTTTTGACTTCCGAACCATTCTGCAAAAAGATTCGGTCTGTGAGGTTTAGCTTCAATGCGTTTAACTTCAAGACCGCTTTGTTTCATCCAACGTTCAAACACAAAACTTACGGCTTCTTCATCCCCCGTAACGCTAGGCGTTTGGATGATTTCTTGAAGAAATTGGATCGCTTCATCCTTATGGGCATCCACGAAATCAGAAATTTCTTTTGCTGTGATCGTCATTGTGTTTCTCCTAAAGAGTCTTCGGACACCTTCAGGGTACTTCAGTGATCTATTTAGCTCAATGACTTTTAGTATTTGCTTTAAATACAAACAAGCAATTACTTAAATTAAGAAATTTATTTCTTTGGTTGCGGGGATCATTTCTTTGATTTTACTAACGACATCGTTTCTAAGAATTGAGGTAGTTTGCTTTAAAAAGTAATCAAAAATAAATTTGGAAGTATTTCTTGTGCAAGCAAGTGTTATTTTTCTAGAAAAATTTGGAATATATTCAAAATGAATCTTTGTCCATAAATCCCGATTTTTAATAAAAGTAGTTGGGTAAGAAATAGTCCATGCCAAGCCCTGCGCAATCATTTCCAAATGAACTAAATTGCAGTCTATTTCTAATCTATTGGGGATATCAAGACAATGTTTTACTAAAAACTCAGAGATATCCCTACCGCTGCCTGTTTTTTGGGGTGAGCGGATAAATGGAAGTTGAGAGCGTAACAATACACTTATGGAGTCCATGTTTGAAGGCGGTGCCTTCATTGAACTTGGTGCGGCAATAATAAGCGGTTCATTGAAAATGACCTTAGTTATAAGGTCGGGCTCGTTAGATAAATTCCCACTTGTAACAATGATGTCTGTTTCATTATTTCGTAAGTGCTTCAGTAAAATATCAGACGTTCCCATTAAGTGTTTGACTTTGTATGTTTTTTCAGAAAGATTTTTAATGAGTTCTGTTCCGATGCAGTCAGTAATTGAGTGAATCATTCCAAAGCGAATTTCTGGGAGTTTATTTTTCTTAAGCTGTATGGCTTGGATAGTTTGTTCAATTTCTCAGTTATAACGCTCTATTGTTTCTTTTAGCATCCGGGCTTCTGGTGTATTGATTAAAGGCCGAGTTGACCGATCAAATAAAGTTACATGCAGTTTGTCTTCTAATTGAGAAATTTTTTGGCTAACCGCGCTGGGAGACATGGAAAGTTGCTGAGCTGCTTTTGAGAAAGATCGGGTTTCAGCAACAACAAGAAAAGTTTCTGTAAAAGAAGCAATTTCGGAAACAATACTCATGGCGTTCATCAGAATAGATAATTCTTAAGTTTAAACTTAAGTAATGTTCATTGTATTGTTTCTACACGGAATTTGGTTTCTTTGACTCATTGAGGTCGTATGAAAGTCTGAGATAAATAAAGATATCTCAAAATTTCGATCGCTTTTTTGGCTAATTTTTATGATGACATTAACCGAACATATTCACGTTATTGACTTGGAACTTTAATAAGTATTCCCTAGAAAGAGCCACAAAATTGGCTAACGAATGATTAAGGACCTAGGAAAATAATTATCGTAAGATTTACAAAAGTTTGATCCGGTTTATTTGAAATTGGTTTGGATGGGCAGGTTCCGATTACAGCAGAACGCGTAGAAAAGATTCCTTAAGTGATAACAGGTCTACGTCCTGATACACGGTTGGCTCTGCAGAAAGATTACGACCAATAGCATTTCAACAGTAGACATATTTGATTATGTTTGGGTTTCAATAACTGAATTTATATAGGAATTAGGTACTAAGCTAATATATTTCACTTGCAAGAAATTACTTACTAAAAAACAAAAAATCAGGTATTTAAGCTTTAACACTGCAATTTTTATTATTAAAATCACTCCTGTTAAATTGAAAGGAGCCCCAAATGGCTGACATTGAAAAAGTCTTGCAAATGATCCAAGACAACGACGTAAAGTTCGTCGACCTCCGCTTCACTGATATGAAGGGTAAGGAGCAGCACGTGAGTATCCCTGCCCGCGCTGTGGATGAAGACTGGTTCGAAGAAGGCCAGCCTTTTGACGGTTCGTCGATGGCAGGCTGGAAAGGCATTGAAGCTAGCGATATGATCTTGATTGCTGATCCTGATAGCGCTCGCTTAGATCCCTTCCGTGAAGAAAGCACGCTTATTTTGACGTGTGACGCAACCGATCCTGCTACAGGTAAGGGTTACAACCGCGATCCGCGCTCTATTGCTAAACGAGCCGAAGCCTATTTGAAGTCCACAGGCATTGGTGATACGGCTTTCTTTGGACCGGAACCCGAATTTCATATTTTTGACTCCATCGTTTGGGGAACAGACCCCGAACATTCTTTCTACAAGATCGGCAGTGATGAAGCCGGCTGGGCTTCCAAGATCGAATACGAACAAGGTAACCTTGGCCATCGTCCGGGTCATCAAGGCGGCTATTTCCCTGTGCCTCCGATTGATTCCTTCCAGGACATGCGCTCTGAGATGTGCCTTTTGATCGAACAACAAGGCGTTCCCACTGAAGTGCAACACCACGAGGTAGGTGCCGGTCAGTGCGAAATCGGTACACGTTTTAGTACGCTGGTGAAGCGAGCCGACTGGACGCAAATTCTGAAGTACACGGTTTGGAATGTAGCTGCTGCTTACGGCAAGACCGCAACCTTTATGCCAAAGCCCGTTGTGGGCAGTGCAGGTAGCGGTATGCACGTGCACCAATCTATTTGGAAGGACGGTCAAAACCTCTTTGCCGGTAACGGCTACGCAGGTTTAAGCGATATAGCGCTCTTCTATATTGGCGGTGTGATTAAGCATGCTAAGGCCCTCAACGCTATTACCAATCCGTCAACAAACTCTTATAAGCGCTTGGTGCCAGGATTTGAAGCTCCGGTGAAGCTTGCCTACTCCGCTCGCAACCGCTCGGCTTCTATTCGTATTCCGCATACGCCAAGTGAAAAGGCTCGCCGTATTGAAGTGCGATTCCCGGATCCGATGGCCAATCCCTACCTCTGCTTCTCGGCACTACTCATGGCAGGGCTTGATGGCATCATGAATAAGATTCACCCGGGTGAAGCTGCAGACAAGAACCTCTACGATTTGCCGCCTGAAGAAAACGCCAAGATTCCGACGGTGTGCGCTTCTTTAGATGAGGCCTTGGCAGCTTTAGCCGCCGATCACGAGTTCTTGACGCGTGGCGGAGTGTTCTCTGAGGACATGATCGAAGCCTATATTGCTTTAAAAGCAAAGGAAGTGGAGCGCTTCCGCTTGGCAACGGCCCCGATTGAATTTGAAATGTACTATAAGCTCTAAGAAGACCTTTTCAATCTTTATTAAAATGGGCGATGAAAACAAAAATTCATCGCCCTTTTTATTACACTCATCAATGACACTTGAGACTCTTCACCAAAGATTATTAGCTTTGGGTGCTAAGCCCCTTCATTACGGATATCTTTATCGAGCGCTTTTTGGCATTGTGCCTTGGCCAGATGCAGATAATCCTAAGTTTCCCAAGTCGCTTCGCCAAGCGTTGCCTGACATTAAAGCTGAAATTAATGCTGTACTTCAGGTTGTGGATCACCAGCAGGGTGAAGAGAAAGATTCCTTAAAGCTTTTATTTCAATTAAAAGACGGTCACACAATTGAAAGTGTGCTTTTGCCAAGAGAAGGGGTCTGTGTTTCTTCTCAAGTGGGTTGTGCTGTTGGGTGTGTTTTTTGTATGACGGGACAGTCGGGCCTTATTCGGCAGCTCACAGACTTAGAGATTGTTGCCCAGGTAATTGAAGCGAAGAGGCTGCGCCCTGAGACTCGCAAAGTCGTCTTTATGGGGATGGGGGAGCCCTCACACAATTTAAAAAATGTGATGTCTGCAATTGATTTTTTGGGTACCTACAGTCAAATTCCGCATAAAAATCTGGTGCTCTCAACCGTTGGCGATCAGCGCGTCTTTGATGCGTTAAACGTTTCAACGGTAAAACCTGCGCTTGCGATTTCACTTCACAGCACGATTAAAGAAAAAAGAGAAAAGCTTTTGCCTCGTGCGGGCAAAATTTCGATTGACTCGCTTGTTGATCAGGCAGAAAGCTATGCTCGTCAGACAGGCTATCCGATTCAGTATCAGTGGACGTTGATGCATGGCGTCAACGATAGCGATGAAGAGTTAGCAAATATCCGAAAACTTTTAAGCGGTAAATACGCTTTGATGAACTTTATTCCTGTCAATGCCGTGGACAACAGCCCTTATCGCCGACCCGAATGGTCACGGTGTCAGGAAATGGCGCGAATTTTAAAAGAAGCTCACATTTTGGCGAAGTTTCGTCACTCTGCTGCTCAAGATGTTGAAGGTGGGTGCGGACAGTTGAGATACCGCCATTTGCAAAAAGAGGGCAAGAGCTTATGAGTGGATTTGATGAGTTAGGAATTGGTTTAGCTCTTTTCAATAAAACTAAAAAGTTGGGATGGGAGAAGCCCAGTACCATTCAGCAAAAAGCGATTCCCGTGATTTTAGCCGGGCGCGACTTGATGGCGATTGCCCAAACGGGGAGTGGGAAGACGGGGGCATTTTTATTGCCTATTTTGCAGCACTTGTCTCAAAATAAATCCAAACAGAATCAAAATCCCTCTGTTTTAATTTTGGCGCCCACCCGAGAACTCGCTATTCAGCTTCATAAAAATGCTGAAATTTTTAGTGAAGCTGTTGCTAAAAGTGCTTGTCTTTTAGTCGGGGGTTTGAGTGTTCTCACCCAAAAAGAGGCTTTAAACCTCAAACCCGAGATTGTGGTTGCGACACCCGGCAGGCTTCTCGATCACCTTCGAAGAAACCATCTAAATTTATCCAGCATCCAATACCTCGTGCTGGATGAAGCCGATCGGATGCTTGATATGGGTTTTTTGCCCGATATTAAGAACATTTTGACTCGCTGCTCTGAACCCAGACAGTCTCTTTTATTTTCTGCGACGTTATCAGACGAGATTCATCTTTTAGCGCAAAAGTTTTTAAAGCGCCCGATTCTCATTGAAGTTAATGCCAACCGCGATGCCGGAAGTATTGAGCAAAAAGTTTTCCGAGTACCAGAGCGTGAAAAGCCGACTTTTCTTCGAGATCTAATTGTCGATAACAGTTTGAATCAAGTGCTCGTTTTTACACGTCAAAAAGAAAGTGCAGCAAAGCTTGCGAGTCACTTAAAAGAAGACGGCTTTAAAGTGGAGGCCCTTCACGGAGATAAAACCCAAGCCAGACGTACGAAGATTCTGGAGGCGTTTAAAAATCATGAATTAAGAATTCTTGTTGCTACTGACCTGGCCTCTCGTGGCATTGACATCAAAGAGCTCCCTGTTGTGATTAACTATGAATTGCCTCAGGACCCGCATGACTATATCCATCGAATCGGCCGCACGGGGCGGGCTGGGGAAAAAGGTGTGGCCTATTCTTTAGTAAGTGAAAAAGACACTTATAAGTTAAAAGCTATTGAAACTTTGATTAAAAGAAAATTGTCACTTGAAACGCCTGCGATCTATAAAACCTATTTTGAAAAAGAAGACAGAGTTGAAGATGCTCCAATGGCTAAGTCTTTGACACGGGACTCAAAGCCAAAGCACTCAGTTTCAAAAGAAAGAACACATAAAAAAGACCATAAAGCATTTTCAGGTGAAAAAAGATCGCTTAAAGAAAAGCGCAATACGGGACTGGATTCTTTTGATTACATCTTGCCAGACTTTTAAGTCGCAAGAAAACGATAGAATATCCACCATGAAAGAAAAGATTCTTATCAAAAAAATTGGGCTTTTGTGTTTCTCGGGTCTTGTTGCAGCTTCCCTTTTGACTGGTTGCACTAATGGCCCTTCGGATCCCTTATTTGATGCGCCGTTGGGAGAGCGCACGATTTGCAGTGCCGTTAATCCTGTGCAGGGTAACGACGTTTTAAGTGTCGTACCCTTTAATTGTCCGGATCTGGAAATTTCTACAACGCTTAACGAACTGCGTGATGCTGGTTGGCGCTTAGAGACTGTGCATATGGGAGAAGACGTAGAAGTAAACGGTACCTTAGCTTCTGAGGTCTCTATTACGGTCAGAAAGGCTTACTGATATGACGACTGATATTAAAAACCGAATTCAAGATTTGCGCCAAGCGATACTTCGCCTTGGCGCAAATGCTTTTTATTGCACTTTGTCTGATGCGCACCTATCGGAATATATCCAAGAGGCTGATCAATTTTTAACCTATTTAACGGGTTTTACCGGATCAAACGCTCAAGTGCTGATCACAGAACATGAGGCGTATCTTTGGACCGATTCGCGCTATTGGGAGCAGGCTAGCAAAGAATTAGAGGGCTCAGACATTGTTTTGATGAGGCAAGGAGAAGAAGGTGTCCCGGAAGTTTATCAATGGCTTGCAGAACACAATGCGACAACACCTTTTATTCTTGCCTCACCATTAGAAACTTTGTCTTTAGTGACATTTAATAGCTTGGCTCAAAGCGCTTCGAGGATCATGGATTTTAATGATGCTTTAATTAATCAGCTTTGGTCCCTAAGACCTTCTCGCGCTGTGCGTCCCCTTTATGTCCACAAGGCAAGCTCGGTAAGTGCCAAGGATAAGCTTTTACGTCTGAAAGCTTATCTGTCAACAAAGGGTGAGGGCCAGGGAGCGCTTCTTTTAACCCGGCTTGATGATATTGCGTGGCTGACCAATTTACGGGGATCGGATATTGCCTTTAACCCCGTCTTTTTAAGTTGGGCCCTTATCAGTCAAGAAAAAGCTCATCTTTTCGTCCATCAAAAAGTATTAAATTCTGACATCGTTTCAGAGCTTACGTCTTCCGGTTGGACGATTTGTGATTACTCAGAGTTGCATGAGAAGCTCAAAGAGCTGATTAGTCAAAATACTCCCATTTTGGCTCGGGAAACTGATCTAAATGCCAAGCTTTTTACAGAGATTAAAAATACTTTTAAAGATTTTAAGCACCCGGTTGCCCTTTGGAAATCGATCAAAACAAAGGAAGAAATCGAGGGTTTAAAAGAAGTGATGAAAGCCGACGGTCAGGCCTTGCAGGACTTTATTGATGAAGTAAAGGTTAGGCTTGCCCGAGGAGAGAAATTAACTGAAAACGATGCTGTAGACATTTTGCATCAAAAGCGCTCTGCTATAGAGGGTTTTATCGGTGAGAGTTTCGGGACAATCGCTGCGGTTAACGCCAACGCTGCACTGCCTCACTATGAACCTAAAGAGGGTGAAGGTGCGCTTATTCAAGCGCCTTGTGTTTTGCTCGTGGACTCCGGTGCTCACTATGATAAAGGCACCACAGATACAACGCGGGTTTGGTTTTTAGGTAATCCTGAAGATTTCCCCAAAGAGGATTTGAAAGCTTTAAAGCGCGATTATACTGCTGTTTTTAAAGCAATGAAGGCTCTTTCGGAGGCTTCATTTGGAGTCGGAACCACCGGTTTTGATTTGGATAAAATCGCTCGCGCACCCATTCATGCGATCGGTGCTGATTTCGGCCATGGAACGGGGCATGGCATTGGACTGACGTTAAATGTTCATGAAACTCCACCTAGTATCTCTCCCAGAAAACGAGAGGGGACACTGACGGCTTTTGAACCTGGCATGATTGTGAGCGACGAGCCCGGCATCTATCGGCCGGGCAAATGGGGCATTCGGATTGAAAATATGCTCGTTTGCGTAGAAAAGCCTAATGGCCTTTTAGGCTTTGAGACACTGACGCAATGTGACATCGATCAGACGCTTTTAGAAGATTCTTTAGTCGGTTAAGGTGATAGGATTTCAGATAGATCAAATAATGTATTAAATTCAGAGATTATGGTCAAGCAAGCGCCGTCAACCACAGTTGCTAATCGCACCTACCGAAAAATGACCGAGGAGCCGGTTAGCCGATTGGTTATTGAATTGGGCATCCCCACAATGCTCTCGATGCTGGTGACGGCGCTTTATAACACGGCTTCTACTTATTATGTTTCATACCTTGGCACTTCTGCCGTGGGTGCTATGGGTGTGGTTTTTGCCCTTCAAACCATTATTCAGGCAATCGGCATCATGATCGGGCAGGGGTGTGCTTCTCAAACCTCAAGGCTTCTTGGCGCTCAAAATTATGTGAAAGCAAATGCATTGGCCTCTTCCGGGCTTTTTCTGTGTTTGGTGTTTGCGTTAGTCTTTTCTCTCATTGGCTTTCTTTTTATAGAAAGCTTTATGTTTGCCATGGGGGCAACTGATACGATTTTGCCTTATGCCGTCACCTATGGCGAAGTGATTTTGTTTGCTGCGCCTTTTATGGCAGCCTCTTACACCTTAAATAATCTTCTGCGCTCCGAGGGGCTGGCGCTTGTCGGTATGGTGGGTTTAGGTGTGGGCGGTCTGCTCAACATCGCGGTTTGTCCCGTTTTTATTTTTGTTTTTGATTGGGGCATTGCCGGCGCAGCTTGGGCAACCGCGCTTTGCCAAGCTATTTCCTTTGCAATTTTGCTCACGCACTATTTACGAGGCAAAGGAACACTTCAGATGCACTGGAGTTTTATTTCCAAAAATCCTCTTCTTTACGCTTCAATCTTTAAAAACGGGATGCCTTCTTTAACCCGAAATGGTTTGGGAGCGGTCGCTGCCTCTGCTTTAAATCTTATGGCCGGACAGTACGGCGATGCGGGAGTGGCTGCCATGAGTATTGTGGGGCGAGTGATGATGATCACAAACGCTTTTTTGATTGGTCTTGGTCAAGGCTTTCAACCTGTTTTGGGCTACAACTGGGGTGCAAAACTTTTTACTCGGGCTAAAGCTGCACTGGATACTACCATCGGTATTGGTACCTTGATGATGATTTGCCTGGGCGCTGTGGGTTTTATTTTTGCCGATGAAATCGTTGCTTTTTTTGAAACCGATGACCCCGAAGTGTTGGCTATCGGTGTTTTAGCCCTAAAACTTCATTGCCTTGCCGCGATTATCATTCCGGTTAACGTTATCGGCAACATGTCTTATCAGGTCTTGGGACGCGCTGCAATCGGAACGCTCTTAGCTTCCTCCCGTCAAGGTCTTTTTTTTCTGCCCTTGATTTTCTTTTTGCCTTCTCAAATCGGTCTTTTAGGGGTTCAGTGTGCACAGCCCTTAGCAGAGGTCGGCGCATTTTTTGTCTGCGGTTTTTTCTTGTGGCACTTCAGAAAAGAGTTGGACAATCGGATCGCTATTGCGAAGGAAAGCAAAAAAGATTGAATTTTAAACAGATATTCGTCTGGATATCGCAGAGCGCTTTAAACGAGTACGCTAGGATAAAAATTTCACTTTGTAGAATCTGAGTCAGCGCTCGACAGTTTCATTGAAATCACTTCGATGCTTTGAATCATAGGGGTGAGTTTCTCCCAAATTCCTCGTTAACTTTATAACTCTTAATCAGGTGCTGGATTTTTTTGAAGAGTTCTTCGGAATTGAGGAAAAATCGATTTGTTTAAGCCTGAACCTAAACAAAGACAGCGTCAACAGCGTCGTCAAAATAAAATGACCTTAAGTATTAGGATGATGTTTATTAAAAATCTCTATAGGAGATATTTGTAATTTATCTTTATCTAAGATATCATCGAAATATCTTTAATGGAGATATTTATGGTGAACCAGACAACAATTTATTTGAGTAAGCAGTTAGGCACTTTATTAAAGAGCTATAGAAAATCAAAAAATATTTCGCAGGTGGATTTTGCTCAAAAAGTTGGTATTTGCCAATCGAGAGTGTCGTATTTGGAAAATCATCCAGAAGATATGAGTTTTGATCAGCTAATGCGATGGGTCTCTGTTTTGGGACTAGAGATTCGCTTAGCTGTTAAACAAAAAGATATAGTGGATACGGAGTGGTAGCGGTGAAACAAAAAGTTAATTCCATCTGGATGAAGATTCTTTGAGTTTTTTATCTGTATTAGTTTTTTCTGGCTTTTAAGGGCAACAGACGGTCATGCAAAAAATTTCAGTATCAATCTTTTGCCTCATGGAAACTACCGTCTGAGTAAGTTTATGACATCGTTTCGACATTGCCGGCCGTTGACAACGGAGTTCATCAGCTGAAATTGCAAAAATTAAAATTTGCAATGGCTCTGGAAGGAAAACGCAGACACTATCGGATGGATCGAATTAATCTTAGTCATTTTGTCAGAACTGCAGCATTGGCTGGAATTAGCGAAAGTGAGGCAAAAGAAGTCATCGGTTTGTTGCTTCAGAGTGTTCCGTCGGCTTGTGAGTCCGTTTCTAAAATTCTGCCTGATGATTTTTCTCAAAAGATCGCTGATAAAGTACTGGAAGGTGTTTTGAAATCATCTCAGGAATTGTCCGAACAAATCGATTAATTTCAAAGAAGCCCGTTATACTTAAGACTGAATTTTTCTTCACAACTTCCCGGAGGTCAATCCATGCAATCCGCCCTTAAAGCTATGTTTGTTGCAGGGGTCTGTCTTGTTGCCGCCAGTTTTTCGGCTCAAGCCGCTCAAACCATTCGCCTTGCGCATACGGCGGCGACGAGCCACGCTCACCATGCCGCAGCCCTTCAATTTGCTAAAAATGTTGAGGCTCGCACTAAGGGTGAACTCAAAGTGGGGGTTTATCCTTCGGGAGAATTGGGCGATCAGCCGGCATTGGCCGAACAGGTGACGATGAGTGCACTAGATATGGCGGTCGTGTCTTTAGGCAACATGGCGATGTACTCTAAAAAACTCAATGCCATGACGGCTCCGTTTCTCTTTAAGAGCTACGATGAGGCCCACCAAGTAATCGACTCCTTTGTGATGCCTTGGATGAATGAGGGACTGGCCAATTACGATGCTGTAGGCTTATCCATGTTTGATTACGGTTTTCGCCAAACCACTACTCAAGACGTTGTGGTGAACTCAGCTGATGATCTCAAAGGCGTCAAGATCCGTGTGCCGCCTGCCACAGGTCTTTTAGCCGCTTTTGATGCGATTGGCGCCAACACGCAAAGCATTGCTTATTCTGAGCTTTATACGTCCTTAAAGCAGGGAGTGGTGGTCGGTGAAGAAAACCCCGTCTTTACGATTTTGGCCGATAGTCTCTATGAGACACAAAATCAATTAGCGATGACTAATCACTACTTTGACTGCCAGGTGCTTTTGATGAATAAGACCGTTTTTGAAGGGTTGCCTCAAGAGCAGCAAAAGATCCTGAAGGAAGAAGCCGTCAATGCCCAAAACCTCACTCGCAAGATGATTAGTGAAGGGGAAAGCGCCGTAGTTGAAGAATTAAAGAAAAAGGGCATGAATGTTACTTATCCGGATCGTGAGTCTTTTGTGAAAAAGATGGCTCCAGCCTATGCCAAAGTGGCTGAATTGGCCGGCAAAGACGCGATGGATGAAGTGCTCAATGCCGTAAAAGCCGTCCAATAAGTAGGAAAGATCTCTTATGGTGATGTTTGCGATTTTTGCGGGTGTGTTGTTGCTTTTGCTTTTGGGCGTGACAACGGCTGTCACAATGGGTTTTGCCTCCATTGCGACCTTTTTGATGGCCGGAGGCGACATGTCTCGGCTTTTTCTTGTGCCCCAGCGCATGTTCTCGCAAGTCTCGGGCATCACCCTGATGTCCATTCCTTTCTTTTTGTTGATGGGTAATCTCATGAGCGTGGGGGGCATCTCCCAGAGCTTATTTGGTTTTGGCAGAGTTTGTTTAGGTCATAGGGCAGGAGGTTTATCTAACGCTGCGATTGTAGCCTGTATTGTGATGGCTGCAATGTCAGGGTCGGCTGCAGCGTGCGCAGCCGGAATCGGCATGATTGCGATCGCTGAAATGACTAAATCGGGCTATGACCGTGCTTTTAGTTGCGCAACGATTGCCGCAGGCGGTGCTTTGGGTCCGATTATTCCGCCTTCCATTACTCTCATTCTTTTTGCGGGTTTGACGCAAACTAGTGTCAACGCTCTTTTTGCTGCCGGTACTGTGCCGGGGCTTCTTTTGGGGTTAGCCTTCATGCTCTGGTCTTCCTACGTCTGTAAAAAAGAAGGCTACACGGTGACTCCAAAAGCCACGTGGACTGAGCGCTGGGAGGGCTTTAAGGATGCGTTTTGGTCCCTTTTGACCCCCGTCATTGTGATCGGAGGGATGTTTGCCGGGCTTTTTACGGCAACTGAAGCCGCTGCCGTTGCCTCCTTTTATGTTTTTATCCTGGGGCTTTTTGTTTTTAAGACCCTTAAACTGAAGGATCTTCCGTCCATTTTTTGGAATACCGTTGAGCAAACCGCAAAAGTGATGTTCGTAATTGCTACGGCCGGCTTTTTCCAATATGTGCTTTTGTACACGCGTATTCCGCAACAAACAATTGCGTTTGTTTCAAGCACTTTCTCCTCGGTAGCAGTGGTCCTTTTAATCATCATTGCGATTTTGGTGATTATGGGGTGCTTTATGGAGGGAACGGCAATTTTGCTCATTACGGTGCCGATTTTCGTGCCCATTGCAAAGAGCTTTAACTACGATTTGATTCAGTTGGGTATCGTGATGTGTATTGCACTGGCCGTTGGAGTACTAACGCCTCCGGTTGGGCTTAATCTTTATGTAATGGCGTCTATCACCGGAGAAAAGGTGATGATGATTGCTAAGCACGCTCTGGGCTATGTGGTGATCATGATTTTAGTGGCGATAGCTGTAGCGTTTATTCCGGGGCTTTCTTTGGGCTTGGCAGCTCTTGTGGAGTAGCAGATGATTGAGTTACTGAAAACTATTGATCATTGGGTTAGCCGCATCACGCGCTTCATTTGTGTGGTGGCGCTCGCTGCTATCGTCATCATGTTTTTGGCGAACGTTTTTGTGCGCTTTGTTCCCATCTATAACTTCACGCAGACCGATGACTGGATTCAGATTTGCCTCATATGGATGATCTTTTTGGGTGCACAGGAATTGGTGCGCACAAGAAATCACTTCGTAGTGGAGGTCATGACCGAGCGTTTGGAAGGAAAGACCGCGAAAATTTGCCGTGGGATTGTCTGCGCAATTGAACTCATCACTTATGTGCTCATCTGCTACTACGGCTTTGTCTGGGTGATGAGAGCACACGCCTATATGCAGTCCATCCCCTGGATGCAGGTCAAAGTAGCCTATGCCGCTATTCCGGTGAGCGCCTTTTTTATGTCATGCTATGCTCTAAGAGACTTTATTTTGGCCATCCGAGGCAAGTATGATGACTTTGAGGCTTGATTTAAAATTTGGCTTTAGTAAGCAGAAACACCGTTGAGAAAATCAATAGAGCTCCCACGACTTCAACTGTCTGAAAGCTCGTGCCTAGAATTATGACTGAAAGCAGCACCGCTGAGAGCGGTTCAAAACAATTGAGAATTGAAGTAATTGACGGCGGGACAAATTCGAGGCTTTTTAAATAACACCAAAAGGCAATGATGGTGCCAAAAAGAACGATGTACCCATACAAAGCGATACATTGCACATTCCATTGAACATTCATATCAAAGGGGTTAATGACTACGCATCCTACAGCACCTCCGATGAGCATCCCCCAGCCAACAACGGTGGTGACAGAGACGCGTTTGATGAGTTGTCTCGGTTGAATGGTGCAGAAGGCTCCGCAAATGGCAGAGACTAATCCCCAGAAAACGCCGATACTTGAAAAATTAAGTTGAGAAAAATCCCCTTTTGTAATAAGGCAGATGACACCCACGGCCGATAAGCCGATTGCCCCCAATTCAACGCTCTGTACTTTTCGGTGATCAATGAAGGCTAAAAAGCTAATCACAAAAAGCGGATCGGTTAAAACCAAAATACCGGCAGTGGCCGCGTTGGCGTGTTCAATGGAAAGAAAAAATGCCCATTGAATACCTAATACGCCCAAGCCATAGACAGCAATATCTCTGAGGTTTTCCCATTTAAAAACGGTCTTGAGATGATTTTTGGGCGATAGGATGCAGTCAATCATGGCTAAAGCAAGCCCGGCTCCAAAAACTCTGAGCGCAGTGAGATTTTCAGCCGAAAAGCCGTAATGCGTCATCAGGTACTGGGCTGCCACAGCCATTGAGCCCCAAGAGGTTTCAGCCGTTAGCGCCAGAAGAAACCCTTTGAAAATTGCAGAATGCATCGCCATTTATTTGAATTGAAATAGTTTTATTATTGACCGCGGTTAGTAAAACCTCAAACAGTATTGATGTTAATTATTTTGGGTTCAAGATGACTTTTGGGGAATAAATAATTTTTTAATTGAGTTGACTGAGTTCGATACAATGCAATCATGTTTGTCTTTTTGTGGTGAGCCGTTTATGTGGGAGTCTGAGTCGTTGATTTCTGCCCGAGAGCACTATCTGAGCCAACCTGAAGTGCAAGGGTTTACTGACTTTTTAGCTCGATTTATTGTCGGTCGTGTTTTTGATCCTCCTTACCTGACACAAACTAAGAGACCTAAAGCACAGTACTGCTTTACAAGTCTTCAGGATGCTTGGGAGCAATACATTCAGGAAGAGCCCAACAGGGCATTTCAAGAGCGTCTCATAGAGTATGAAAAGCCCCTAAAGGAGGCGCTAGATAAGCGCGACGATGCCGCTTTTATCAATATTGTAAATACCATTTTCGGTGCCACAAGCCTTTTGTATCACTCAAACGAAAAGACACTTTTAGAGATGAAAGATTTATGTGAGTCAGTGGCTTTCGCAGTGAATCAGCTTTCAAGCGACTCGCCCAATGAAGACGCCTTCGGGCGCTTTTATGGTCCAAGAATGACGAGTTTTTTCTCTCGCATTTATGCCACGCTGATTCCTGATTTTTTAGCCTATGAGAGCCGCGTAGCGTGCGGTCTTTGTTATTTGATTCGTCTCTATTGCATCGAAAGAGAAATTTCTTTGCCTTTGACGCTGAAATTAGGCTGTGTTCATGGATGGGGAAAGGATAAGAAAAATGTCTCCCGTAATGCCTCTTGGGGTGATAATGACTTTACGTCTTTAGATACCATTAAAAAGCGGCCTTTGCGTGAAAGAACTTTTGCGCACAGCAATTACTTAGCCACGTGGCTTGTTGTAGAAGCCCTTTGCAAGGCTAAAGCTTTGGATGAAAAGGGTAGTAGTTGGATAACTGACCCTCACCCCATCCGCAAAGTAGAGGCTTCGCTTTATATGTCGGGAGCGGAGCTGCCGCCGGTTGATTAAAAATTTCGATTTAAAACTATAAAAAACGGCGGGATGTTCATTTTCCCGCCGTTTAATAATGAGCGATCTAACAATACATTAGAAAGAGGCAATCTGACCGTCGGTGCGTTTTTCCGTACCGGCGCAAAGGATTCCCGTCTTCTCATCACGCAAGATCACTTGACCGCGTCCCATGTGATAGGGATCGGGTTGGACAACGATGTCGTGACCCATGCGTTGAAGCAGGCGAACGAGGTGATTGGGCATATCGTGCTCAACTTCCACCTTCTTGCCGCCAATCCATTGCCAACGCGGGGCGTCGAGGGCCTGTTGGGGATTCAAATGGAAGTCAATCATATTCATGATGACTTGCAGGTGAGCCTGAGGTTGCATCCAACCGCCCATGATGCCCATGGCAGAAATCGGTTGATCGCCCTTAGAGATAAAGGCCGGAATAATCGTGTGGTACGGGCGCTTACCGCCTTCGTAAGCATTGGGATGCTTTTCATCAAAGCGGAAGTTTTGAGCGCGGTCATTGAGCGAAATACCCGTGCCAGGAATGACGATACCGGAACCGAATCCACGGAAGTTACTTTGAATCATGCTCACCATGTTGCCTTCGGCGTCAGCCGTAGCAAAGTAAACGGTTGAGCTGTAGCGCGGATCACCCACTTCGGGCATCAAAGCAGAGTCAGGCTTAATGAGTTTTCTGCGGTCATCAGCATACTTTTGGCTCAAAAGCTGCTCGGAGGTAACAATCATGTGTGAGGGTTCGGCCACATATTCCATCGTATCGACGAAAGCAAGCTTCATCGCTTCGATTTGCTTATGAAGCGTGTCGATGGTGTCGCGTTCGCCGAATGTGAAGCCCTTCAAAATATTCAGAGCCATCAAAACGGTGATGCCGTGGCTGTTGGGCGGAATTTCCCAAACGTCGTAACCGCGGTAATCGGTCTTTAACGGTTGAACCCATTCGGGATGGTAGGCGGCCAAGTCTTCAGCCGACAAGAATCCGTTATGTTCCTTCATGAAGGCGTCAATCTTTTGAGCAAGCGCTCCGCGATAGAAAGATTCCCCCTTGGTGCGGGCGATTTCACGAAGGGTTTCCGCCATATCATGGCTCTTAAAGACGTCGCCCGGACGCAGCCACGTATCGTTCGGAGCAAAGGTATCAAACCAGCCTTTAAACTCCGGACGGTCACGGTACTTGCTGTAGTTTTTATAAGCCTCTTCCCACAAACGGCTGATGTTAGGTGAGACCGGGTAGCCATTTTCAGCGTAGTCAATGGCAGGAGCCATCACTTCTTCAAGGGGCAGACGACCAAAACGCTCATGCATGGCCATCCAGCCGCCCACTGCACCCGGCACATCAATGGGTTCGACGCCATAGGGCGGAATGCTGTCAAAACCGCGTTCTTTCAATTTAGCAATGGAAGCAGCCTTGGGCAGCGGACCTGAACCATTGATTCCGTAGAGTTTGCCCTTATACCAAATGAGCGCAAAGCAGTCAGCACCCAAACCGTTACCCGTGGGTTCGACGACAGGCTGCGCGCATGCGACTGCGACGGCAGCGTCAATGGCGTTGCCGCCTTTTAAAAGGACCTGAAGACCGGCGGCAGCGCCAGAAGGATTGCCCACGCAGGACATCCCGTTCTTGGCATAGACCACGTGGCGCTTGGAGGCGTACGGATAGTCTTGAGCATCAAACTTAAACATGATGTTTACCCTTTCAAAAAGTGTCGATCAAATAAATCTTTTCGTTTAATTGTGACCTTACGGAACAATGAATGTTTCAAAGATACCGGCAATGATGACGGAAACTGAGGTCACAGTGGTAAAGCCCGCTACGAGATACTTAGACATAATGGCATCGAGTACCACCTGTTTTTCTTCGTCATTTTCTGCGGCAGCTGTTGCCACTTCGTTTGCAATAAGGTAAGTCGCAGGGAATCCTAGGAGCTGAGCTGCTGCGACACCCAATGCCACGTTTTTATGACCCTGTACTTTCCAGAGCGGCAAAATGGCAAAGCAGACATAAAGCAGAACGAAGACCACAACGAAAACGACTACAGTGCTGTAACCTAAGACAATTAATTCATGGAAGTCAATCTTGGCTAAGCTAGGGATGATGGAGGCAAACACTGCAACGTTAAAGATGCCGCCCGATTTGGCTTGAGCCATGATGTTTTTGGGCACATAGCCGGTCGTAGCCATGATGGCGCCCAAGATTAAGCACCAAATCGTGTAGCTTAAACCGGTCATTTGACCGATGATGGAGGCCACCCAGGAGAAGAAAGCCATGATGCCTAAGCAGACAAATTGACCGTAGTACTTCTTATTTTTTTCAGCAAAGGTGGGTTTCGGTTCTTCTCCGGGCTTTGCAACGGGTTTATTAGGATTGACGCCCGTTTGACGGTAGACTGTGAGCACCTGGCGAGCTTCGCGCAAACCAAAATAGGAGGCAAAGGGCGTGCCGAAGAATTTTTGCACGGCGTACAAAATCGTACCCAAGGCAGCAGCCATTTCTAAACCGTTTTCCATTGCGGCAGAAGTCATAATTTGAGTGGCCACAATACCGCCGTTAATAATCGGAATAGCAACGATTGTTTCGTTGTAGCCGATTAAGGGCACAAGCACCACCATACCGATCCAAATCACAGCCATCGATAAGCAGGCAGTTGCCACCGTGCGCCACTCAGCAATGAGTTCACGCATATTAATGGTCGTGCCCATGCCGAAGACCACAAAGCCCACGGCCCATTTGCCGATTTGGGTGAGACCGGCCTGATTGATCACGTCATCCGGGATCCAGTCGGCCATGAAGAAAACGAGGAATAACAGTAGGCTCACGAAAACAGCAGAAAGCTTCGCTTTAGTGGCTACGCCTAAGAAGTCGCCGATCGCAAAAAATGCTAGGCAGACAAAGATGTAAAAAAGCATGCCCTCAAACATGGGAAATTCCTTTCTTGGTTTGTTGGTAAATGATTAATGGGACAAAATCCGCATTTTTACCATCGTAATGAGGGCTGAGTCTGAAAGAAATAAGCATTTCTCCTAGATATAAGGCAATTGTTCTAGGGGAATACGCGAAACAGACAAAAGTGATTTTGAAAGACAAAAATTCCTTTTAAATAAGGAAATGCTTTTTCTCTCTCTCCTTAATTGAGTTGGTGGTAGATCACTTCAATAGCTTTTTGCATAATTGCGTCTCTTTGCATAAGCGGTGTTTTAGCAGGAGCTAACAGATGCAGTGCTACGTAGTAGCGATCGCCTTCGTCGGAGACAACAATGGCATGCAGGGCTCTTGAAGAGCAATGAGAATCGGCCCCGGCTCCAGAGCGACCGTACAATAGCCACCCTTCGGGCAGACTTGAGCGCAGTAGATTGGAGGCTGTTTGATTACTGGCGAGATCCTCTAACCATTGCGTATGAGCCGATTGAGACATGGAGCTATCCAATCTATACCACGTTAGTGTCGCATTGCTCGGAGTCGTTGTATCGCGATATTCGTTTGGGGAAAATCTGTTGAGATCAGGCTCCAGTCGATCGCTACGGGTTGTTTGGTCTGCTTTTTGCCGCAGCCAAGTAGTTAGCGCTTTGGGGCCCCCGGTGTGGAGAAAGATAAAATTTGCCGCACGATTGTCGCTTTGGGATAAAGCTGCTCGACAAGCTTCTTTAAGTGAAATCTCTGTCTCAGGATCAATAGAGCCTAAAACCGGCGAGTGAGCTACAGCTTTGACGGTATTAATCGGCGCTCTGACGTTTTCAATGCCCAAGTCATAGACTCTGGCGCACTGCAGTGCCTTTACTGTGCTAGTGAGCGGGAAACGTTCTCGAGAACGCCACTCTAAAAGAACCTTGCCGTTTTGGTCACGAGTCGATACGCCTAATACCACGTGATATTTTTGCTCTATGGAACGGATTTTTTCCTGAGAACTTTTCGCTATCGGACTCAAAGAAGTCTTCATTGGATTTGTAGTACATCCGCTCAGACAAAAAAGGGCAAGAGTTGCAGCAGTTACCACAGGAAAAATTATTTTTAAACAGAATGTCTTCGGCATAGTTCTAACCTGTATCCTCCTTATTCTTGTTGTCGAATTCGACCGTCATTTTTGACTCCTTTAGTTCTTAAAGGTGTCAACTTTTTTCAGGCTAAGACAATCTCAATCTGAAAATTGTGGCTGAATAAGAAAAGAGCCGAAATTTCGGCTCTTAAAAATTTATTTAATTATTTTCTGTCACCTGAGAGGGGACCGATGATTCGGACGGTTTTTCTTCAGGCTTTCTTGTCCTAGTCCTTGCTGTGTCAGTCCGTTTAGTTTTCGCTGTCCCCGGGGTACTTTTACGAGGGGTTCTGGGCTTGCGTTTTGCACTTGGTTTGCTGGCAGGTTTGACTGTCGATTGATCGTTTGAAGCCTTTACCGAGGTACTCGCAACGGCTGCTGTAGCCACAGCGGATTCTGAGCTCTCTTTGTTTTCTTGCGAGGAGGCTTGAACGGGTTTCGTTTGAGGCTTTGTGGTCAAAGTAGGCGCTTTGCGGCGAGGCTTTCTTTTCGGTTGGGCCTTGGTCATCGCTGAGGCATCAGAAGCTTCTTGCGTAACCGTGATGTTTTCTTTTTTGGCGGTCTTGGCACTCTGAGCGGGCTTTTCACTTTGTTTGGCTCTGGCTCGCTTAGCAGAGGCTGCTTTTTGACTTCGTGTGGCTTCGCGTCTGCGGTGCGCTTCTTTTTGAGCAGGCGTGCGGTTATCAGTTAATAAAAGCACCTGCTCTTCAACAGTTTCTGTGCTTTTAGCAAAATAGAAAATGACGGCTGCGGCGACTGCTACGAGCAAAATCCAGACGGAGTCTGTCGGTAGGAGGTAGCCCACGATGAAAAAAAGAAGCGCTCCCCACAAGGCCCACTGCCAGGGGATGCGTTTTTTGTCTCGGCGGCCTTTTTTGTCCGCGTAAGCCTTCAGGCCGAAGATGTCTCCGAACATCGCAGACCACTGCGTGCCGCTCTCAGTATTTTTGTTTTGAGATTTTTTCATTATGCGTTTCCTTGATTAGGAAAAACCAACTCTTTGACTATATCACACGAGAGTTTGTATCGTTAAGAAAGTCCGAGTGTTCTGATAGGGTGCGCGTTTTCTTTGCGCTACAATTTCGCGAAATTTAATCTTTTTTAAGAAAGACTGCCAGATGCTCTCTTACGCATTTATTGTTTTACATGTCTCGATTATCCTTGCGGGTTTTACCGGTGTTTTGGGGCGCCTTATTACATTAAATGAGGGGCTATTGGTCTGGTACCGTGTCATGCTGGCTAGCGTCTTTTTCCTTTTGTATTTAGTCGTTAAAAACGGTCGGATCCGTCTGCCTTTTAAAGATATCCTAAGAATTGCCTGGGTGGGATTGCTTTTGTGCGTCCACTGGCTTTTATTCTATGGATCTATTAAATACTCTAATGTTTCAATCGGAGTTGTCTGTTTTGCCTCAGTCGGCTTTTTTACAGCGATCATTGATCCTTTTTGGAGTAAGCGCGCCTTTTCGATTCGTGAAGTTTCTTTCAGTCTTCTGACGATTTTCGGTATTGCGCTCATTTTCCACTTTGACACTCGCTACCAGCTGGGCATTATCTTGGGTATCTTGTCAGCGATTGCCGCAGCATTTCTTACGATTGAAAATAGGCGTGTGGGTTCAGACTATCCGCTGATGACTTTCCTTTTCTATGAAATTGCCGCAAGTTTTGTCATCATGAGTGCGCTCCTACCTCTTTATCTGTCGATTTTCCCGGTGGCTACGATTGTTCCTTCAACATCAGACTTTGTCTACCTTTTGATTCTCTCGTCATTTTGTACAGTGGGGATGTTTTCTTTACAGCTTGAAGCCCTTAAGCGCTTATCGGCTTTTACTGTCAACTTAAGCTACAACCTTGAGCCCGTTTACAGCATTATTTTGGCCATGATTATTTTTCATGAAGCGCGCGACTTGAATTTCTCGTTTTACATTGGACTCGCTTTAATTTGTGTGTCAGTGATTCTGCAAAGCTACTCGCATTGGAAGACACACAAAAAACTTCAATGCGTTCGTGCTAAAGAATAAAAAAGCCTGCCGATTATTTTTCGGCAGGCTCACTGACTTAAAAAGTGTCAGAAGTTAATTAACGGGCACGCTTTTTCAAGAAACCCTTAGTGACACCTTCCACACCGCTCATAGCGCAGGCCATGAGGAAAGCCAATTGCGGACCCTGGTAGGCGTCCTTGTGTTCATAGACTTCTTCCAAGGTGTGCATCTTCCAGTTGCGGCCGCCTGCACCCATTGCAAGGCTCGGGATACCCAAGCTCAAAGATACGTTATGGTCACCGGAAGTAGAGGCATACATGTGAAGAGGCAGACCCAGTGCGAGAAGTCCGGCGCGAATGGCTTGGCAAACCGGGCTTTCATAGGGCTGTTGGCCGGCAGGGCGGTTGCCGATCGGCGTAATGGTTACTTTAACCTTATTGGCCTCATCGGTAATACCCCAGTGGGCGTTTTCTTCATTTACAGCTTGTTCAAAAGCGGGCAAAATCTTGTCACGCAAAGCCAAGAGGGAGGCATTTTCCGTGCTGCGCATATCGATGTCGATTGAGCAGTGAGCGGCGATGGAATTCACTGTGGTGCCACCCTTAACAACACCTACTGTGTAGGTGGTTTTGGGTTCTTTGGGCACTTCGAGATCACAGAGCACTTTGCCTGAACGCATCATGGCGTGAATGGCAGAGGGTTGACCAAAGCCCAGGTAGCTGTGTCCGCCGGGGCCGTCAAAGCTTACACGATAGCGCAGGCTACCCGTAGCGCCTACGATCGCATCGCTCGGATCGCACCAGTCAAGAGACATGAAAGCGTCCACATCCACATTGGGATCGCGGAAGAGGTGCTTCACACCGCGAAGGTCGCCTTCGCCTTCTTCACCGACCGTAGCCACAAAGAGGATGTCGCCTTCGGTTTGAATGTTGAGTTCTTGGAACATGCGAATGACTTGCAAAAGACCAGCCAAACCGCGAGAGTCGTCGCCGATGGAAGGGGCATAGAACATATTGCCTTCCTGACGGACCTTAAAGTTTGTGTCTTTAGCAAAGACCGTGTCCAAGTGGGCAGAAATAATGAGCTTCGTGCGGGGTTCGGGACCGACACCGGGGCGCAGGCCCAAAACATTACCCACTTCATCCATGTGAACGTTTTGAAGACCGAGTTTGGTGAAACGTTCAATGAAATCCTGACCGCGCAATTCTTCACCGAAGGGAGAGGAGGGGATTTCGGTGATAGCAATTTGTTCTTGCAAGCATTGTTGGTCCTGGTCAACCGCTAATTGCAAAGCCTTCTTAATCAAGTCAGCAGCCATCAGCGTGTCCATGACTTCCTTGGTTTCAGGAAGAAGGGGCGGTAAGCCCGGTTCCAGATTTTTCTTTTCTGTGCTCATGGGTATTTCCTTTAAGCGTTAGAGTTAAATCTTATCTATTTTAACGCGTGATCTTTCTTAACACTTTTATTTTCGTCAGTACTTTTGTGTATCAGCTATCACGTTAAGAGTTGAAGACCAGAAAAAATTGGGCGTCAATTTTTAGAAAAAACAATACGGCTATTGCAAGAGATTCGTTAATGCAGGATAAAATTTAAATGTAGGAGTCTTTTGCCATTAAAGAGGTCACTTCATGCTCAACTTCAATTACTCTAATCCGACAAGAATTCTTTTTGGACGAGATGAACATAAAAAATTAGGCCAAGCCCTTAAAAAAGAAAATATCGGTAAGGTTTTGATTGTATACGGTGGCGGCAGCGCGCTTAAAAACGGTACTGTTTCTGCTGTGCAGTCTTCGCTTGAAGCGGTTGGAATCGAGTACTTTACCATGGGTGGAGTACGAGCTAATCCCACGCTTGAATTTGCTTCGAAAGTCAAAAAAATTGCTCTTGACTCTGAGGTAGATGCCTTGTTGGCTATCGGTGGCGGCAGCGTGATTGATACCTGTAAAGTGGCAGCCGCATGGGCTAAATACGAGGGTGATGCTTGGGACTTTTTTACTAAAGGCGTTGCCATTACCGAGGCGCTGCCTGTTGCTTGCGTTTTAACCATTCCTGCTGCAGGCAGCGAACAGTCAATTCGTATGGTGATCAATCACAACGGTTTAAAACTTGGGACGGCAAGCGAAAAAATCCGCCCGATGATTTCTGTAGTCAATCCTGAGCTCTTTTTTACCTTACCTCAAACTCAGATTGCCGCCGGCGTTGTGGATATGATTAGCCATATCTTCGAGCGTTACTTCACCAATACCGAGCACGTTGACTTTGTCAGCGGTCAGGCAGAGGCAGCGATTCGTACGGCACTTGAAATGGGGCCGAAACTACTTGAAAATCCTCACGACTATGATGCCTGGTGCCAAATCGCAATGGTGGGTAGCTGGGCTCATAATGGCTACTACGGCTTGGGACAGGTTGAAGATTGGGCCTGTCACGCAATGGAGCATGAATTATCGGCCTTTGATCCGACGATTACTCATGGAGCAGGTCTTGCGGTGATTACTCCGGCCTGGCTTCGCTATGTGGCCGATGTGAATCCTTCACGCATGCTGCGTTTTGCTCAAAAGATCATGCAAGCTCAAACGGTTGAAGAGGGGATTGAAAAATTAGAAGCTTTCTATCGCACGATGAAAATGCCAGCAAAGCTCTCCTTCTTCGGTTTAACCGATGAGGCTCTTTGCAGCTGTGCAAAGAGCGCCTGTGCAAGAACTGGGACGATCGGTCAGTTTAAGAAACTCACCTCTGAAGACGTCCTTGCCATCTATAGGAGTGTTTTTTAGGCACAATTGCTAAGTGGCATGCTTTACAAAGCATAAAGCACAGGTCTAAAATAGGCGACATCAGTTTAATAGGAACTTTCAAGTGTTTTTGAGTCTCAATACTCTTCGAACTACAACAACTCGTTAACAATTTGCTAACGAGCCCGCTTGTGTTGCTTGAAAGAATTCAATATTTAAAAGTGTGGCTTACCGAAAAGCCACACTTTTTTTATTACTCATATATACCGAAAGAAAAGGAATAGAAAAATGCTATCCGTAACGCTTCCAGATGGTTCTAAGCGTGAGTTTGACTCCGCAGTCTCTGTAGCCGACGTTGCCAAGAGCATCAGCACGAGTCTTGGTAAGGCAGCTATTGCTGCTCGTGTTGACGGTAAATTGGTTGATACAACACACGTGATTGATAAGGATGTCACCCTCGCAATCATCACCGACAAGGACCCTGAAGCGCTTGAAATTGTCCGTCACTCAACGGCCCACTTAATGGCTCAGGCTGTCAAGGAACTTTATCCTGAAGCTCAGGTGACGATTGGACCGGCAATTGAAAACGGCTTTTACTACGACTTTTCTTACAAGCGCCCCTTTACGCCCGAGGATCTGACGGCAATTGAAAAACGCATGGATGAGTTGGCCGCTAAGAATATCCCGATTGTGCGCAAAGAAATGAAGCGCGAAGATGCCATCGAGTTTTTCCTCTCTTTGGGTGAAAAGTACAAGGCAGAATTAATTGAAGCCATTCCTGAAGGTGAAGTGATTTCGCTCTACGAGCAGGGTGACTTCATCGATTTGTGCCGCGGCCCTCACGTACCGAGCACCGGGAAACTTAAAGTTCACAAGCTCATGAAGGTGGCTGGTGCATACTGGCGCGGCGACTCCAAAAACGAAATGCTGCAGCGCATCTATGGCACGGCCTGGCTTAAAAAAGATGATTTGAAGGCCTACCTTACGATGCTTGAAGAGGCAGAAAAGCGTGACCACCGCCGCTTAGGTAAAGAGCTGGATTTATTCCACCTGCAGGAAGAAGCTCCCGGCATGATTTTCTGGCACGCTAAGGGCTGGGCGCTCTGGCAGCAGGTTGAAAAGTACATGCGTACGATTTATCAGGATAACGGCTACGATGAAGTCAAAGCTCCTCAGGTGCTTGACCGCTCCTTGTGGGAACGCTCCGGTCACTGGGCAAAGTACCGTGAAAATATGTTCACGACCGAGTCAGAAAATCGTTACTACGCCTTAAAGCCCATGAATTGCCCGGGTCATATCCAGATCTTTAATTCTGCTTTGCGCAGCTACCGCGATCTGCCGATGCGTTTGGGCGAATTCGGTCAATGCCACCGCAATGAACCCTCCGGTTCCCTGCACGGCTTAATGCGCGTGAGAGGCTTTACGCAAGACGACGGTCACATTTTCTGTACGGAAGATCAGATTTTGTCCGAATGCGAAGCCTATTCCAAACTTGTGCGTGAGGTCTACCACACCTTTGGCTTTGATGAAATTGCCTATAAAGTGGCCACGCGTCCTGAAATGCGTATCGGTGAAGATGCCGCTTGGGATAAGGCAGAAGCCGCTTTGATGAAGAGCTTGGATGATTTGGGACTTAAGTATGAAATTTTGCCCGGTGAAGGCGCTTTCTATGGTCCGAAGATTGAGTATCACTTGAAGGACTGCTTGGGCCGCTCCTGGCAATGCGGTACGATTCAGGTTGACTTCCAAATGCCGGGCCGCTTAGGTGCTGAATACGTTGCAGAAGATAATTCTCGTAAGGTGCCGGTGATGCTTCACCGTGCAATTATCGGTTCGCTTGAACGCTGGATCGGTATGTTGATCGAGCACTACGCCGGCGCTATGCCCGTATGGTTGGCTCCGGTTCAAGTGGCTGTGGCAAGCATCACTGAGCATCAGATCGACTATGTCGAAGAGATTGCTGCCAAGATGAAGGCTGCGGGTCTGCGCGTTCAAAAAGATGTGCGCAACGAAAAGATCAACTATAAGATCCGTGAGTTGAGCCTGCAAAAGCTCCCCTACATTGTTGTGGTGGGTGACAAGGAACGCGAAGCCGGCACCGTTGCTGTTCGTGCCCGCGGCGGCAAGGACCTGGGCGTAATGAAGCTCGAAGACTTCATCGCTAAGGTTGTGCAAGAGGCTGAGCAAAAAGTCAATCACTAAGCTTTAGTGTTATGTGTTAAAAAGCCTGCTTCTTAAGATGTTTGTCTTAGAAGCGGGCTTTTTTGTAAAAAAGTCTTTTTGACTAGACAATTAAGTGTTGTTTTTTGTATTTGAAATTCACAAAATTGCACTAAAAAGTGTTAAAGTGAGCGCTTCGCGCCGTGCGGCGTGAAATGCTACAGAGTTTGAGTTTTTAGGAGAACGATCATCGCTCAAGAACGTACGCACCGAATCAATCGTGAGATTCGTGTGCCTGAAATTCGTCTGACGGGTGTCGATGGCACCCAAATCGGTATTGTGCGCACTTCCGAAGCTTTGGCCATGGCCGAAGAGGCGGGTGTGGATTTAGTGGAAGTGGCAGCTAAGGCCAATCCTCCTGTTTGCCGTTTGATGGACTACGGTAAGTTCCGCTATCAAGAACAAAAACGTCAACAGGAAATGAAGGCCAAGCAAAAGGTCATTCAGGTAAAGGAAGTAAAGTTCCGCCCTGCCACTGACGAAAATGATTATCAAACGAAGCTTCGCGCCCTGATCCGCTTTTTGGGCGACGGCAACAAAGCCAAAGTGACGCTTCGTTACCGCGGTCGCGAAATGGCCCATCAGGATTTAGGCCAAGATGTGCTCACGCGTATCCGCGAAGATCTGGCTGAAATTGCTCAAGTTGAGCAGTTCCCGAAGTTGGAAGGTCGCCAGATGATCATGGTACTTGCGCCTAAGCGTAAAAAGTAATATCATTCGCGTTTTTGAAGTCGAGCCATTCTTTTTTGTTGAATTCCTCGCGGGGCGTATTTTGCCTTTGCGACAAGAGAAAAAAGGGGCTCGGCCTATAACAAGTGAGATCCGGCCGACAAGTCTTTTGCGAGGTGCAAAAGCGCCGGTGATCATCTAATAACAAAAGGAAATCGGTCAAATGCCGAAGATGAAAACGAAAAAGGCTGCCTCCAAGCGCTTCAAGGTGCGTTCTGGCGGCTCCATCAAACGTGCTCACGCCACCAAGCGTCACATTCTTTCCCATCGTACGACGAAGAACAAGCGTCATCTGCGCGGAATGGTCACCATTCACGACTCTGACAGCAAGTCCATCCATCGTATGTTGCCCTACGCTTAATTAAGAGGAGAGAAAGATGCCCAGAGTAAAACGTGGTGTTACCGCTCGCGCTCGTCATAAGAAGATTATGAAACTCTCCAAGGGTTTCATCCTTCGTCGCAATAATGTTTTCCGCGTTGCCAAGCAAGCGGTGATGAAGGCTGGTCAATACGCTTATCGTGACCGCCGCAACAAGAAGCGCGTTTTCCGTCGCTTGTGGATCGCTCGTATCAATGCCGGTGCTCGTGCTAACGGCATGACCTACAGCGTGTTCATGAACGGCTTAAAGAAGGCCAACATCGCTTTGGACCGCAAGGTTCTGTCCGATATGGCTATCTTTGACAAGGCAAGTTTCGCCAGCCTCGTGGAAAAGGTGAAAAGCCTCTAATTCGTTCTGAAACGAATAACAAAAAAGGAGCTGCAGCCTCTGAGCTGACAGCTCTTTTTTTGCCGTTTTTAAAGACAATTTTTCTAGTCGATCATCTTTTTAACTCTTATTCACTCATTTTCCCCAAGAATTCCCAAAGTTTTCCACAGCCTTCTCCACAAAAATTGTGGAAAAAGGAAAGACTATCCACAGGTGAGTGGTCCCACAATACTTCAAATTTCTTATAGAACTTGCAGACGCTCTCAAGAATGTATCAAATAGTGTGCTTTTGGTTGAAAACTAGACGAATGAGAGGGGATGTCTTAAAATCAAAAAATTTGGTTTTAAAGTTTAAAACTTATATTCAAAATGAAAGAAATTCGTACGCGTATTGCACCGTCACCCACGGGGATGATGCACTTGGGCACGGCCCGAACGGCCATTTATTGTTGGGCTTATGCCCGTCACTTTGTCGGCGGTAAGTTCCTGCTTCGTATTGAAGATACAGATCAGGAGCGCTCGACTCAGGAAGCTGTTGATGTGATCATCAATGGGATGAAGTGGCTTGAGCTCGACTATGACGAAGGTCCTATCTATCAAATGGATCGACTTGCTCGCTATAAAGAAGTGGTCGACATGATGCTTGAAAAGGGCTTGGCCTATAAGTGCTACGCCACTAAGGAAGAGCTGGAAGCGCTGCGCGAAGAACAGATGGCCAAGAAGATTAAGCCGCGCTACGACGGTCGCTGGCGTCCTGAAAACTGCGTTGGTAAGCCTATCCCCGAAGGCGTAACGCCCGTTATTCGCTTCCGTAATCCTGATACAGGTACGGTGAGCTGGGACGATATGGTTTACGGTCACATTGCTTTTGAAAATACCGAATTGGATGACCTTGTGATCATGCGCGGTGATGGTATCCCGACCTACAACTTTGCTGTGGTGGTAGACGATATCGATATGAAGGTGAGCCACGTTGTGCGCGGTGCTGACCATATCAATAACACCCCGCGTCAGATTAACCTTTATCGGGCGCTCGGCTACGAAGTACCTGAATTTGCCCACTTACCTTTAATTAACGGACCGGATAACCGTAAGTTAAGTAAGCGTAACGGCGACGCAAGTGTCATGGACTACGAAAAGAAGGGCTATTTGCCTGAAGCGTTGGTGAATTACCTTGCTCGTTTAGGTTGGGGCCACGGAAATGATGAGAAATTCACAAAAGCCCAATTAGCTCAATGGTTTGACCTTCGTCACTGCTCGAAGTCGCCTGCGTGCCTGGATCCTAAAAAGCTCAACCACTTAAATCACCTCTATATCGCTGAGGCTGATAATGATCGGTTGGCTCGCCTTGTGCGTCCGCGCATTGAAGCCCGAGGCGGCGTAATTGACGGTCATGCAGATTTGGCCCGCGTGATGGAAATCACCAAGCAACGCCCTGAAACACTTGAAGCGCTTGCCGACAACTGCATGATTTTCTATCGCCCGCTCAAGCGCGATGAGGCGCTTGTTCGCGAAGTACTCGCCAACGAGCAAAGTCTTAAAGCAGTGAAGCTTTTCCTTGAACGCGCTCGAATGATTAACGATTGGACAGCTGAAAACATCTACGGCGTGTTAAAGAGCATTATGGATGAAATGGCTATTAAGATGCCCGTGGTGGCCGTGCCCATCCGCGTGCTCGTTTTCGGTGAAAAAGTTTCGCCTGTCTTTGATAAGACCCTTGAACTTTTTGGAAAAGACACGGTATTAGCCAATATTGAAAGTGGGCTAAAGATCGTTGAAGCCTAATTTTTGAAGCTCTAAAAAGTCAACAATCCCGCATAGCTTTAAAGAAGTTGTGCGGGATTAATTTTGTCCTTTAAAAAAGCGTCGTCCGCTTTCATCGCTTCGGGTAATGACGCCTTTTTCTTCTAGTGCATCGAGCAGTTTTCTTGCCCGTTGTTCATCGATTCTAAGGCGGTTTTGAAGGGTCAGTAGTGTGCGCGCTTCGTCCATCACGAGAAGCTCGCGCGCAGCTGTCAGTAACGCATCACCCCTGTCATTTAAGTCAAAACCGGCTGCCTCGAAATTTTCTCTCACAGCGGCCGTCAGGCTTTGTACATAATCATCGGTTGTGTTTTTAGAGGGTGTGGGCAAAATGAGCATTCTTGCATGCTCAAACGTCTGCTCCATGGCTTTAAGCCTCATCGCCGTAATTCTTCTAGGGGCGCTTTTTGCTTTGCCGATCACCTCTGTAATGCGTGAGGCTAAAGCGTCGCTTGCCATTGCTTCATACAGGTAGGCACTGAGCACCAAAATGACTTTGGGTTCTGACGCTTTTATCGCATTAACGACTCTATCGCCTGTTTCGACATAGTATTTCACTGTTTGGGGGCCGTGCAGGTGAGCGGGGGCTGCATCGCACCAGACCACTTCAGCGGTGTGGGCTTCTAGCCATGTGGGGTTAGAGGTTGAGCGCGATAGGGGAATGCCCCAAAGGGTAAACCATTTTACGAGCGCATCGCGGATTTTCCCTTGTTTGGCCCGGGGGTCGAAATAGTGACTGGAGAGCGCTCCCACTGCACCCTGTTCAGGCAGGGTGACAATGAGTAAACCTCCGTGCGGCAAATTTTTTGTCTCACTCATGCTGCGCTCCAAGATTTTCTTTCAGAGCTTCTTTTGCCTGAGCCATAAATAGCTTTAAGCGGTTGGTGAAGTTTGCGTGAGAGGTGCCCGCTTCAAAGTCAATCGCACAGAGGTTTGCTTTGGGATACATTTGTCTTAAAACACGCATAACGCCTTTACCCGTGATGTGGTTGGGCAGACAGGCAAAGGGTTGCAGACAAAGGATATTCGAAGCTCCAGTTTCAAGATACTCTACCATTTCTGCAGTAAGAAGCCAGCCTTCGCCTGCCTGCTGAGCGGGAGACATTAAGTTTTTAAGCCGCATCAGGTGATCTTTAATAGTTGGCATCGGCGTAAAGCCGCCGGCGCAAAGAGCCTCATTGGCAATGGCTCTCAACGATTCAAAATAGTCAAGTAAAAAGCTTGAAGCCAAAGCCTGCATCTTAGGACCCTTGAGTGCTTTAGCTTGGAAAACAGGATCATAAAGACAATAGAGCAAAAAGCTTGAGATATCGCCCAGACGCGGCTCAGCACCTTCGGCAAAAAGCTCTTCTAAAATTTCAAGGTTAGCCTGCGGGTGATACTTCAGAAGAATTTCTCCGACAATACCTACCTGAGGCTTTTTCTCATCAATGGTTTCAACGGCGGCAAAATCCTTAACCATTTCATGAGCATTGACTCTCAAACCATGCTTTCCTTTATCGATATCGCGAACGGCGATGGCCTGCCATTTCTCTAAAAGCCTTTGAGCGCTGCCTTTAACCTTTTCATACGAGCGCACCTTTAGGTAAAGCTTTTGCAGTAAATCACCGTAAAGAACACCTAAAGCAATGCGGTTAATACCTTTTAGACCCAGCGGCAAATGTTCCGTGCCAGTGATTTTATGAGTGGAAATCGTAATCACAGGCAAATCCGGCATCTCTAGGTCCCTTAAGGCCCACTTTAAGAGTGTCGCATAATTTGTTGCCCGACACGGCCCGCAGGTCTGAGCTAAAAGAAGTGCGCTTGTTTTTGGGTCAAAATCTTTGGAAAGCACTGTATCAAGAAGCTGTCCGATCACAACAATTGCCGGGTAGCAGGCATCATTATTGACATAGCGAAGACCGAGCTGGATCGCCTCGGGGCGTACAGCAGGCAAAAGTTTTGCCTTAAAGCCCAAGCTTTGTAGTGCACTTTGCAGAATCGGGAAGTGGATCGGCGCCATCTGAGGCACATAAATGGTTTTAAATGCCTTTGAGTTAACGGGCTTAGCTTCTTTCTTTTTGTACCAATGAATCGGGCTCTCAGTGACGGTTTGCTTTAAGTGTCTGCGATCTTCAACTGCGGCAAAAAGAGAGCGCAGGCGAATGCGCGCAGCGCCCAGCGTGTCGCCCTCATCGATTTTAAGCATCGTGTAGAGTTTACCGGCTGGCTCCAGAATCCTTCTGACCTGCTCGGAAGTAATGGCATCAAGCCCGCAGCCAAAACTCACTAAATGCACGAGTTCTGCCCAGGGTTTATCTCGCACCATTTCAGCTGCCCGGTATAGCCGGCTATGAAATGTCCACTGGTCAATGACATCGAGTGATGTCGTATCGGGTGCTAAATGCGCAATCGAATCCTCTGTGACAATCTCTGCGCCCATTGAGGCAATGAGCGTACAGATACCATGATTGACAAAGGGATCCATGTGGTAGGGGTGTGAGGCAATGACAACGAGCGGCGCTTTTGTGATTTCGTGTTCGCGGAAACACTTTTCACCCATTTGCCTGATTTGGCGCTGATAGCTCTGCTGAGCGTTTTCTGCGCTCTTTACAGCCTCCTTAATCTCAGAGAGATTGATTTGAGGAAAGGCTTCACGGATGGCTCTGATAACGGTTTGGGGTTCGTTAAGATCCACAAACGGAGTTAAGAGTTTAGTCTCTGGATGTGTGCACTCGAAATTAAGCTTTAGCGCCTCAGGGTAGCCGCCCACCACCGGACAGGCGTAGCGCCCGGGGACGTTGGCAAAATTGGTTCTTTCTTTTGGCACGCACGGCAACCAAATGCTTTGCACGCCTTTTTTAGCGAGCCAGGTGACATGACCATGGGCAAGTTTAGCCGGTAAACAAAGACTTTGTGAAGGAATGCTTTCAATACCGAGCCCAGCAATGTAGTGGTCTGAATAGGGTGAGAGCTCCACGTGAAAGCCTAGCTTCGTAAAAAGCTCAAACCAATAGGGATAATGCTCATAGATATTGAGCACACGGGCAATGCCGATAGTTCCACGAGGGGCCGAGGCAGCATCAATCGGTGTGCGATTAAATAAGAGCGCGCACTTTTTATCGATAAAGTGCTCGTCAGCTTTTCCCTCCACAGTTTTTAAAGCAAAGTCACAGCGGTTGCCGCTGACGTGTTTTTGACCGCTTGCGAACCGGTGCAGGGTTAAAAGACAGTGATTGTTGCAGCTTTTGCATCGAAATTCCGTGGTTTTAACGTGAGATAGATCAAGTGCCTTCTCACTTAAATCTAAAAGAGGCGTTTTGTCCGTTGTACGCTCTTTGGCAATAAGCGCAGCACCGTACGCTCCCATAAGACCGGCGATATCAGGTCGAATAACTTCTTTACCGATATAAAGCTCAAATGCTCTTAAAATCGCATCGTTTAGGAAAGTGCCGCCTTGTACGAGTACATGATCACCTAATTGCTTAGTATCGGCAATGCGCAGCACTTTATGCAAAGCATTTAAAACAATTGAGTGACAAAGGCCAGCTGTAATATCTTCGACAGTTGCCCCGGCACTTTGCGCTTGTTTGACCTTCGAATTCATAAAGACCGTGCAGCGTGTGCCTAAATCGCAGGGGTGCTGGGCGTGAAGCGCTTTTTGCACGAAGTCCGATAATTCAAGTCCGAGCTGCTTGGCATACGTTTCAATAAAAGAGCCGCAGCCCGAAGAGCAGGCTTCGTTGAGTTTTACATCCGAGATGGCTCCGCCTGTGACCTTCAGGCACTTCATGTCTTGACCGCCGATATCGATCACGTAACTTGTCTTCGGATCGAAAGCTACAGCTGCACGCTGGTGAGCAAGCGTTTCAACTTCGTTAAATTGGCTGCCTAAAGCGGCCTGTGCGAGGCTTGCACCATATCCGGTCGTGCAGATCGAGCGAATCTGAGCACTGGCTGGAATTTGCGCTTTGAGCTCTAAAACTTGAGGGATGAGTTTGGGAAGCGGATCGCCTTCGTTATGATCGTACCAGTCCTTAAGAATTGCACCTTCTCGATCAATTAAGACAAGCTTTACGGTGGTGCTGCCTAAGTCAATTCCTAAAAAGAGATCGCCTTGCGCATCTTTGAGCATAGCTCGTTTGGCACAGTGAGCGGCGTGACGGGCTCTAAAGGCTTCAAGCTCATCTTCGCTTTCAAAAAAAGGGGCAAGTCGGTCGGCTTCGCCTTCAATCGTATTGATGCTGGCAAGCTGTTTCAGAAAACCATCTACCGTAAGTTCATTGCCAGTAGGATTATCAAGTGCATCTAAAGCGGCTCCATAAGCAACGGCGTATTGAGCATTGTCAAAATGCTCAAATTCTGTTCCTGGGGCTTTAAGTTTTCGTTCAAAAGCTTCTGCTAATTGCGGCAAAAAGTGAAGGGGACCACCCAAAAAAGCCACGCGACCTGCAATAGGCCTGCCGCAGGCTAAGCCGCTTATGGCTTGGTCAGCTACTGCATCAAAAATGCTACGTGCAATTTCTTCACGAGGCACACCACTATTGAGTAGCGCCACAACGTCAGTTTTTGCAAAAACGCCGCAGCGTGAGGCAATGGGATGAGAGCGGCGCGCGTTTTGCGCTAATGTGTTAAGCCCAATCGGATCGGTTTTTAATAGTGAGGCCATCTGATCAATGAAGGCACCGGTGCCGCCCGCGCAGGCCTCGTTCATTCGCAGCTCAACCCCTTGGGTGAGGTAGATGATTTTTGCGTCTTCGCCGCCCAATTCCACCGCCACGTCCAAAAGAGGATCATTGGCTCTTAAAAAACTGCCAGCCGCTACCACTTCTTGCACAAAACCAACCGAAGTTTTTGCTGATAACGCGAGAGCGCCTGAACCGGCTAAACGCAAGCGAGCTTTCCCGCAAGCAACTGTTTGATACAGATCAGTTAAAAGAGTTTTGAGAGTCTTAACGACCGCACTTTTATGACGTTCATAGCGCGAGGCGATAATCTTTTTATTTTTGTCAATCAGCGCATATTTGACGGTTGTCGAACCGATATCAATGCCTAAAGACAAACAGGCGTTTTCAGACTGCATAAATCAACAACGAAAAAATTTGTAATACAAAGCTCAGACCGAATGGGTCATCATGATCCGCTCGGACAAGGGCAAGAGCTTATTTTTATGTCTTAAATTTTATCGAAGATTATTACAGTTGGATTGCCTAAAAATTGGTCAATGTGTTAAGAATAGGCCTATTTTAAAGGCTTAGATTTTAACTATCTCTGATATCAAAAAATAAAAAGAGATCCCGACAGAAAGGCTCGGTCGGGATCTCTAGAGCAGGTGATTAGCAAGAAACTATTCTTCGATCACTTCGGCTTTTTCAATGATGACATTTTCTTTTGGAACATCATCATAAAAACCCCAACGTGAGGTCTTTACGCGGGCAATGTCATCGACCACTTTTTCACCGGCAACAACTTTGCCGAAGACAGCATAGCCCCAGCCTTGGGGAGTGGGAGCCGTGTGATTTAAAAAGTCATTATCAACAACGTTGATGAAAAACTGAGCTGTAGCAGAATGCGGATCGCTTGTGCGAGCCATAGCAATCGTGTACTTATCATTGCGCAGACCGTTGGCGGCTTCGTTTTCAATCGGTTCGCGAGTTTGCTTTTGCTTCATGCCTGGCTCAAAACCGCCGCCCTGGATCATAAAGCCGGGGATGACACGATGGAAAATGGTATTGTTGTAAAAACCGTCACGAACATATTGCTCAAAATTCTTGCTCGTAGCCGGTGCATGTTCGTAATCGAGTTCAATATCAATCACACCTTTGTTGGTGGTCAAGCGAATCATATTATTTTCCTTTAGTAACAGTCATATTCTTAATAATCACATCACGGATAGGCACATCATCGTAGTAACCCACAGAGTGAGTTTTGACCCGAGCAATGGCATCAACAGTTTGCATACCGGAAATGACACGCCCGAACACGGCATAGCCGTAACCGTCCTGAGCCTGGGAAGCGTCAAGGAAGTGATTGTCTCTGACATTGATGAAAAACTGGCTAGTAGCCGAATTCGGGTCAGATGTTCTTGCCATGGCAATCGTGCCGCGAAGGTTCGATAAACCGTTTCGTGATTCTAAAGCAATTGCCTTGCGGGTGTCTTTTTCTTCCATACCGCTTACAAAGCCGCCGCCCTGAATCATGAAGTTGGGAATAACCCGGTGAAAGAGCGTGTTTTTATAAAAACCGCTTTTTACATAGGTCAAAAAGTTTTCGACTGTTTTGGGAGCAGCTTTCGGATTAAGTTCAAGCACAAAGTCACCCATATTGGTCTGCACTTTGACAAGGGGCAGACTTTGAGCCAAAGCAACCGGTGCAAATGCAACAGTCAGCACTGCACCCACCATCATGCGTCGAGTGATAGTCATCGGAAATATCCTTTATTTTTCTTCCAGTTGAGCTTTAAGCGCTTTTGTCTTTCTTGCAAGCGGCTTATCGTTAGGCGTAATGCTTAAGGCTTTTTCATAATATTGCAGCGCTTTTTGAGCATCGGCATGACGCCCTTGGAGTGCGAGATCGCCTAAATTTTCGTAACCCATCGCAAAGTTCGGATTAAGGGTAACAGCTTGCGTAAGCAGGGCCGTTGCTTTCGTGTAGTTGCCTTCTGAGGCGTAAATTGCTGCCAGATTATTGTACGGCTCAACGATTTCAGGATAGCGGTCAATGAGGTCTGTTAACGCTTGTTTAGCCTTTGCACGTTGCCCCATTCGGGTGTAGACAACGGCGCGCTTAAATTGGATCTGAACATTTTTTGGATTAGCTTTTAACGCAAGATCCATCTGCTTTAACGCATCGTCCCATTGTTTTTCAACAATAAGGCGGTCTACAAGCTGTAGGCGTTCGGTTTCATTTCTCGGCTCTTCAAATTCAAAGGTAGCCGCTAAGCTAAAGCTTGCCGCAGAACTCAAAAGAATGACTGCGAGTCCGTAGGGTAAAAGTTTCTTGATATTGAGCATGGGAATAACACCATTTTGTGTTAAGACGCATTATATCGATTGAGAGTTAAAGCTTTTGATATCGAAGAGAAACAAAACGTTTCGATTTCTAAAAAACAGCTGAAAACTTATGGTGCATGCCATGTGCCTTAATATATACTGTCAAGATTAAATCTTTAGCTTATTTGGTACCTTCCATGTCTTTAGAACTTTATTCCACACTGAGTCGCCGTAAGCAGGCTTTTGAACCGATTACTGCCGGCGAAGTCAAAATGTATGTCTGTGGCGTGACCGTCTACGACTATACGCATATTGGTCATGGCCGCACCTTTATCTCTTTTGACATTATTCGTCGCTGGTTAGAGGCCAGTGGCTACAAAGTGACATTTGTGCGCAACATCACTGACGTGGATGACAAAATTATCCGCCGTGCCGCCGAGCGTCATGTAAGCTGTGATGAATTGACCGATGAGTTTGCCCGTGCGATGCAGGAAGATATGCTCGCCTTGGGGTGCTTGGCCCCTAGCGTTGAGCCCCGCGCGACGCACTTTATTCCGCAGATGCTCAATATCATCGATAAGCTTGAGAAAAAAGGCTTAGCCTATCAAACAAAAAGCGGTGATGTGGCCTATGCCGTCAGACAATTTAAGGACTACGGCAAACTCTCCGGCAAGTCCATTGATGATTTAATCAGCGGTGAGCGCGTAGCAGCCGATGAAACTAAACGCGATCCCCTTGACTTTGTGCTCTGGAAAAGTGCTAAACCAGGTGAACCGCAATGGGACAGCCCCTGGGGTAAAGGACGCCCCGGTTGGCACATTGAATGCTCTGCAATGAGCTGCCACTATTTGGGTGAGACCTTTGATATTCACGGGGGTGGTCCTGATCTGATCTTCCCGCACCATGAAAATGAAATTGCGCAAAGTGAAGGCGCCAACGGCAGGCGCTTTGCTAACTACTGGATGCACACCGGTCCTTTGCGCGTCATGAATAAAGAGGGCAAGGAAGAAAAGATGAGCAAGTCGCTCGGCAACTTCTGGACTGTGCGTGATGCAATTGCCGAGACCGATGATAAGTTTGGAAAGGGCAACGGCGCTCAGGTCTTGCGATTTTTCCTGATGCGCACCCACTACAGAAGCCCGATTCTGTTGGGACCAGATCTGATTGTGGATGCCTATCAAAGTCTCAAGCGCCTCTATACAGCTTTAAAGGATGTGCCTGCTGACGACGAACCTCTTGATTGGGTCGAAGAGTGTGCAAAGCGCTTTGCCGAGGCGATGAACGATGACTTTAATGTACCTGTGGCCGTGGCTCAACTCTTTGAATTGGCTAATCGAGCTCAGGCTCAAAAGAGTCCTGCCATGAGTCGACAGCTTAAAAAATTGGGAGCTATTCTCAATATTTTGCAAGGCGATCCCGAAGTCTTCTTAAAGGGATCAACCGCAGGGCTCGATGAGGCTGCGATTGAAGAGGCAATTGCCGCACGTGCAGCAGCCAAGAAAGCTAAAGACTATGCAAAAGCTGATGCTATACGCAAACACTTGGCAGAAATGGGTGTAATGCTCACGGATACGCCTCAAGGCACGACCTGGCAGCGTGTATTGGTTGAAAAAGCCCACTAGGCAATGAACCCCGCATGTGTTTCAAAAGGCGCCTTTCCCGACTATTGGGCTAAGGCGCTTGTCTATTTGAAAACGAAAGACTCTGTGATGAGCGATCTAATTGATCGTTACGGACACATTTGCTTTAAAGCCCACGAGAGTGTTTTAACGTCCATTTTGCGGGCTGTTGTTGGTCAGCAAATTTCCAATAAAGCGGCAGCAACGCTTTGGCAGCGGCTTGAAAGCCACAAAACCGGTCTTTGGGAATCCTACATTTTGCAGACGCCCGCATCGTTTTTTCGCTCTTTGGGTTTAAATCCTCGAAAAATTGCAGCAATGAAGGAAGTGGCTTGGCGTTGGGTCAGCGGCAAGTGGAGTGAAGCATTCTTTATGGGACTTACCGATTCTGAAGTCATACGGGAAATCGAAAGTATCAAGGGGCTTGGCCCTTGGAGCGCAATGAGCGTGCTTATTTTTGGGCTCAAGCGCCCGGACGTTTTCCCTCTTTTGGATTTTGGCGTCAGACAAGCCTTAGTTAATCTTTATCTGCCTGATGAAAATGTCAACTCTGTTATCCGCAGTCAACTGCAAAGCCGTGTAGAATTAATCGCTAATGTCTGGGCGCCGTATCGTACCGTCGCCACTTGGTTTTTGTGGCGTTCTTTAGAAAACACGCCCCTCGATAAAGAGAGAAAATAATGGCAAAACAAGTTTTTTTAGAATTTGAAAAACAAATTGAAGAGCTTCAGTGCAAGATTGATGAATTAAATGAAATGCAGGAAAAAGACGAAGGCAAGAAGATTGACCTGACGTCTGAAATTGAGCAGCTCAAACTGAAAACCGAAGAACTTCTTAAAGAAACCTATGCCGAATTGACTCCGTGGCAGACTTCGCTTGTGGCCCGTCACCCGCAGCGTCCTTATATGCTCGACTATGTGCGCATGGTCTTTACCGATTTTCATGAATTGCACGGTGACCGCGCTTATGCAGATGACACTTCCATTGTGGGCGGTTTGGCACGTTTGGCCGGTCAGCCAGTAGTCGTTATCGGTCACCAGAAGGGTCGAGACACCAAAGAGCGCATGATGCGCAATTTCGGCATGAGCCGTCCTGAAGGCTACCGCAAAGCGTTGCGATTGATGAAGTTGGCTGAGAAATTCTCACTTCCGATTTTCACCTTTATCGATACGCCGGGGGCTTATCCCGGAATCGGAGCCGAAGAGCGCGGTCAGTCGGAAGCCATCGGTCATAATCTTTATGAAATGAGTCATTTAAAGACGCCTATTATTGCCACTGTGATTGGCGAAGGCGGATCGGGCGGTGCGTTGGCTATTGCTGTGGCCGATATGGTTAATATTTTGCAGTATTCAATCTATTCGGTGATTAGCCCCGAAGGTTGCGCCTCTATCCTTTGGAAGGATGCATCACGCGCTTCTGATGCGGCACAAGCTTTAGGCTTGACCGCAGATCGGTTGCGTGAACTGGGTTTAGTCGATCGAGTCCTTTCTGAACCTTTGGGTGGCGCTCATCGCGATCCGCAACTAATGGGAGCAAGTCTGAAGAAAACGCTCACCGACCAGATGCGCCAATTCATGCAGATGCCTGTCGATGAGTTAGTGGCTCGACGCCTTGAACGCTTGCTTCAGTACGGTAAGTTTGAAGAAAAAGAGCTCAATAAAGTTTTAGAGCCCATCGCCGAACATGAATCTATTGCCGAAGAGCAACCGGCTAAAACCACTAAAAAGCGTCTAACCCGTAAGGCTCACAATGCCGACAAGAAGACTGAAGAACACAACGCAGATTAAACGCTCGGCCTCCACACTTTCGCTTCGTACGGTCGAGGGAAAAATTCTTGAGGCTTTGCGCGGGGCGATCAGCGAGGCTTGGGCTGAACACTCACAGGCTAGCCTTTTTGTCGCAGACAACAACTATCCTCACAAAGCCCGCATTGTGGTGGGCTTTTCTGGTGGGCGTGACTCCGTTGCGCTATTGAAGTCTCTTTGCGTGCTACGAGCCAAAAGAAACAGTCCCATTGCTGAAATTTTGGCTGTGCACGTTCACCATTCCTTAAGTCCTAATGCTAATAAGTGGGCTCGTTTTTGCCGTGCGATGGCCGAAGATTTGGATGTTGATTTCAAGGTGGCCTACGTGCGCGTTAAAAGTAAGGGCGTTGGAGTGGAAGCGGCTGCAAGACAAGCTCGCTACGATGCGCTTTTTAAGGCTGCAGAGGCTTTTGATGCTGATATGGTGATGACGGCGCATCATCGAGATGACCGTCTGGAAACATTCCTTATTCAATGGATGAGAGGAGCAGGGCCCGATGGCCTGGCTACTTTCCCAGTTGCAAGAAGCGTGGGCTCAATTAAACTCGTTCGTCCGTTGATGACACTTCCCAGAGAGATTCTTGAACGCTACCTTGAACTTTACGAATTGAGTTGGGTAGAAGATGAGAGTAACGCCGATACGGCCTATCTGCGCAATGCCATTCGTCACGAAGTGTTGCCCGTTATGGAAACGATTCGTCCGGGATTTAAGGAAGCTGCGGCTCGTTCAGTGGACCTGGTTCGTCAATCCGCCCTTGTTCTAAAAGAAGTTGCGCAGGAAGATCTTGCCCGTATCCAAACAAATGAGTATTGCATTGCTATTTCTGGGCTTTTGAAATTGTCTGAACCCCGTCAGTCGCTCGTTATTAGGTGTTGGATTGAAAGCTTTGGGCTTTCGGTACCTTCCAAAGCTAAGCTCGATGATTTGCTCAAACAAATTCGCTCAAGCGGTCATGATACGAAGCTTGCCGTAAGAGTCGGCAACAATAAGCAAATCCGTCGCTATAGCGATTTACTGGTGATGCACGAAGCGGCTGGCCAGAAAAAGGATATGACGCGCTTTGAGACGCTTACTTGGAAAGGTCCCGGACAGTACTCTCTGCCAAGCTGGGGCGGAGAGCTGATTATTTCTGAGGCTGGACCCGGAGAGCTCGGTGTGGCAGAGTCCTATTTGGCTGAAGCGCCGCTTCAAGTCAGACCTCGGCAGGGGGGTGAAAAGTTAAAGCTCTATCGCAACCGTCCCCGTAAACATCTGAAGGATTTGTATCAAAAAGCGGGAATTGCAGAATTTGACCGTGCCAACCTACCGCTACTTTGGAGTGCAGAGGATCTGATCTTTGCCGCGGGGCTTGGCATGGATGTTCGCTACGAAACAGAAGATGAGTCCGTGAAGCGTTATCGGATTGAATTCAAAGCCGATGCGACACTTTTGACCTTAATGGGCCAGTAGCTGTTAGAACTTAAAAAGAAACCCGAGCTGAAATTTTTTCTGCTCGGGCTTTTTTACTTTTAGCCGAGATACTTCAAAGCAAAGGCAGTCATCACTTTGACACCGTTATCAAGCGACTGAGGATTGAGCTTCATATCCGGATGGTGAAGGCCAGGTGTGGCTCCAGCGCCTACACCGATATAAGCCGTACGAAGCGAGGGCTTTTTCACTTTAAAGAAGTGGAAATCTTCGCCGCCGCCGATACTTGTGGGACGCATTTTATCTGCGCCTAAAGTTTCAGTTATGCACTCGCTCATTTCTTTCACGAGTTCATCATCGTACTCACAAGCCGGAATTACATCACCCATGAGTTTCATCACAGCCTTTCCACCAAAAGCTTGGGCCGTATTTTGAGCACAGCGTTCAAGTTTTTCAAGCATATCCTTCATTAAAGGATTGGTCTGAGCTCGCACGTCATAGAGGCAATAGCCCTTATCGGGAATAACGTTGGGAGCGGCGCCGCCCACTTCGATCTTGGTGCACTTCATCGACCAGGTCAGGGTTGGTGCAAACTTCAGAAGACCAGCATTTTGAACGATGGCTGCGAGCATTTCAGCACAGTTCACACCCAGGTGCGGGCGCGAAGCATGAGAGGGGAAGCCTTCAACATCAATGCGCACAAAGATACTTGCAGAGTGTAGTAGCGCTGCGGCGACCGTGCCGTCAGGAATGTCGGTAGCAGGACGAATGTGAAGACCCAAAGCAATATCCACGTCGTCTAGCACCCCGTCCTCAATCACGCTTAATGCTCCTTTGAGCGTTTCTTCGCCGGGTTGGAATAAAAGTTTTAAGGTGCCGCGCTTAATATGACCCTGTAGACGCGAGGCAATGGCTAAAAGCATGGCACAGTGAGAATCATGGCCGCATGCGTGAATGACTTTATTCTCACCGTTAATCTTAAAGGGTAGCGCATCCATATCAGCGCGGATCATCACGCATGGACCGGGCTCGCTGCCTTTTTCAACGGCTACAACACCGGTCTTACCAACGCCGGTTGTCACTTCATAGCCCATTTCTTTGAGTTTTTCAGCAATATAAGCACTGGTTTTACATTCTTGAAATCCCAATTCAGGGGTTTGATGCAGGTCGTTATAGAGTTCAACGACATTGAGTTCCTGGGCCATGAGCCTCTCCTGATTAAGTTAATAACAGAAGTTAATTTAAGAAAAGTGACCGAGAAAAACAATAAGCAATATGAACTAGAAATGAGAAAGGGGAAGTCAACTGACTTCCCCTTGGAATATGGTGCGCCGGGTAGGATTCGAACCCGCGACCCCCTGGTTCGTAGCCAGGTACTCTATCCAACTGAGCTACCGGCGCGTGGAGTGGAATTATGCACGTTTTTACTTGAAGATGCAATAGGTTTTAAAAAATATTTTTGAGGAGTGCTTTTTCAATTTAAAACCGTTCGTCAAACGGTTGAATGATACCTTCTTTATCTTGAGCAGATGAAGGTGTATATAGGTTCAGCAAATTTTTTAATAAGTAACTGTAATTGTTGAATTATTTTTCTGTTATGAAAAATGAAATTTTGTAACTGATCTTGATTTCGGGAGGGGGTAGGACTAGCCTAAGAACGTCATGCGCTGACTGACACACATGACGTTTTCCAAGAAAGGAAAGATCATGAAAAAATCTATACTTGCTGCAAGTCTCTCTGCAGCGTTATGTCTCCTGACCAGTCACTCTGTTATGGCTCAGGTTATCTCCTCTTCAAGGACCGACACAGCCACTGGTGATCAAGTTGGAACGATTGCTTACGAGGCTAGTGGTACAGCTACTTTTACCGGTGCGAATTCCAATATTGATTATGCTCTGACCGGTGATTGGTCCGGTCTTTTTTCTGCCAACGGTTCTGCTAATTCGTGGGATATTTCAAAGTTCAATAACTTAACGATGGAGTTTACCAATCCTAGGGTAGAAGGCGGAAAAAACGGGCTATACGCAGGTGGTGGAGCTTCAATTCATTTGCATGATATAGCAAATGTTTCCATTACAAGTTCTCAAAATCAATTGGTTAGTAAGGCAATTGATGCTATTCCAATTCATGCCAATAATGGTTCTATCACGATAAGCGATGTTGGAAATGTCACTATCCGAGCGCCACATTATGGAAATGCAATCATGGTGCAAGGTGATAAGGGCAGTGTCGATATTGATGCTAAGGGTGACATCAATATTGAAAGTAACGATGGCAGTGCAGTTGTAGTGGGATTACTTTCGAATACAACTGACAAAAGTATGGCTTCTGTTTCTTTAAAGGGGAACAGAATTAATATTTCCAGTCTTACCCAGGCAGCGGTGCAGGTTTATGACAGTTGGGATAAGAAGACCAATCCCGGTGATACTAATATCGAACTGATTGCCTCAGACAGTATTAGGTTAGATGGTTTGTTCGGAATTTACCAAGATCGTGAATATAAGTCCAGTACTGATAGTTCTGAAATGTTAATCAAAGCGCCGAGCGTTGATATTTCTGGAGAAAGAGGCGCCATTCGAACGATACAGGCTGAAACTAATCAGATTGACTACAACATTACGGTTGATGCGCAATCAGTTAACCTGACATCTGACGGTACAAGTGCAACGACTGCAACACTAGAGTTAGCTGAGCATACCAGTGTTGATTTTGTTAATACAAATAACACAGCTCGCCCGCAAGTCCGTATTGCCGCAGCCGCAGGCGATGCAGTTGACGTTTCTCAAAATGCCAACTTAAGTTTCACGAACGCTGACGTCAACGTTGCTCAAGGTAACGTGACGGGCGAAGGTACGGTGGCTTTAAATGACACGACGCTTAACCTGGCTGAAAACGTCACAATGACGATGGATACAGTTGAAGGTGAAGGCGCTCAGGTTGTCTTTAACACTGCTCGCGAAAATGCCGTTCAGATTACTCATGCAGACAAAAACGTTGCAGTTTTAGCTTCAGGCGACTTAAACGACCGCTACGGTGAAGAGGCTCTCAACTTTATCAATGCCGATAACGCCACTACCGGTGCTCAGGCGGGTAAGGTGCGCGGTGCCATTGTTGAGCAGGCTGACGGGTCTCACGTTGTTGAACAAAATACGGCGATGACCGCTTTGGAACAGATGAACGCCTCAACCTTGGTTCAGTTCCGTTTGGAAAATAACCGCTTGTCTCAACGCTTGGGAGAAGTGCGTGACAACCTCAATAAAGCCGGCGGCTGGGCTCGTGTTTATGGTGCGAAGAGCCGTTTGAGCGACTCGATCGATTCAACGATTAAAACCAACAGCATTCAGGTCGGTGCCGATGCCACGATCGGCAACAACTGGATTGTGGGCGGCGCTTTCAGCTACACCAATATGGATGCCGATTTCTCAAACGGCAACGGTGAATCCGACAGCTACATGTTGTCGGCATACGCTAGCGGCTTCTTTGATTGCGGCGGCTATATCGACATCATCGGCCGCGTGGGACGTCTGTCAACAGACCTCAATGCTTCGAGCGGCCCCTCTGTTGAAGCTTTTGACGGTTCTTATGACAACACAACCTTCGGACTTTCAACCGAAGTGGGCTATCACTGGAAGCTCTCTGACGTGTTCTTCATTGAACCTCAGGCTGAATTGGCTTACGGATATGTTTTGGGCGATGACTACACGTCTTCTAACGACGTCAAGGTCAAGCAGGATGACTTCCAATCCTTGGTGGGCCGCTTAGGCACGCGTTTGGGTGCAGCCTTCCCGAAGGATGCAGGCATCATCTACGCTCACGCATCGGTGAACCACGACTTCCTGGGCGATAATGATTTCACGGCTCAGGCAGCCGGTATGACCTCTGCCATGAAGTTCTCCAACGACTTGGATGAAACGTGGGTGAGCTACGGTATCGGCTTACAGCTCAATCCCTCGAAGAACTTCTACGTATACGGTTCTTTAGACAGAGCAACCGGCAGCGACTATGCTGAGTCTTATCATTACTCAGTAGGCGCCCGTTACGTCTTCTAAGATTTCGCAGACTAATCAAAAACACAAAAGCAAAACTCCCTGTCAGTTAAAAATCGGCAGGGAGTTTTTTTCGGGCGACTGAAAGTTTTAAAGTCAACGTTTTTGTATCCCGCCTAAAACCTTTGCAGCAATCATTCTGACTAAAAATCGGGGAGCGATTTGCGCTAAAAAGATCAAGACTTTGTTTACCCAACCGTAAACCACAACCGCACGGTTGGCATAAAGGTCGTCAAGCCCCTTTTGAACAACGTCTCGTGCATCGGTAAAAGCAAAGCGAAAAGATGGGAATTCTTTAACACCAGCTCTTAGCCAAAAGTTTGTCATCACCGGGCCCGGGCACAAAGTGGTGACATGTACACCGTCTTTCTTTAACTCTTCGTGTAAAGACTCACTGAAATTTAAAACATAGGATTTACTGGCTCCATAAATACCCAGTTTTGGACAAGGCATGAAAGCGGCAATGGAGGCAACATTTAAAATATAGCCGCGATGGTTTTCACGCATAGATTTTGCATAGTGCAATGTGAGCGTTGTCAGAACCTTGATATTGAGTTCTACCATCGCAAGCGACTCAGAATTTTGATGGGCAACAGCACTGCCATAAAGACCGAATCCGGCATTATTGATGAGTACTTCAGGGCTAATGCCGTCTCGCTTTAAATGAGCGATCAAATTTCTGAGGCAAACAGGATCGGTCAAGTCTCCGGCCAGTGCCACCTTGGCCTGTGGGATTTCTTCTCGAATAAGGGCTAGTTTAGCAGCGTCACGTCCAGTCACTACCAACCGATAGCCTCTAGCGGCTAAAAGTTTGCAAAATTCTAAGCCCAAGCCGCCCGTTGCACCTGTAATGAGTGCCCACGGTGCATCAGTTTCGATTGTCAGCGACATACCTCAGAGACCTGCGGAAGATTTACGACTTTAACAGTACCGTCTTGTGCGTACAAGTTGTCAATGGCAGATTGCACCATATAGGGCAAAATATCATCGATGCGGTTGCAGGGTGCCTCGTTTCGCACAACAGCGTTAAAAACAGTTGTTGGAGTTTTGGCGTTCGCTTTAATGAGTTTCAGATCCAGCTCCCGCATATAAAGCTGTTCGGTATAAACGCGCGAGACAAAAGCTACTTGAGGGCCGAAGTAGGGTCCACCATGCCAGCCATGGTGAAAATGTCCCCAGCCGAAGCCTCCACCCATCACAGTGACGGGGACTTGCTCGGTTCGGCGAACAATTCGCGAAGGGGCAACTGACCAAGCCACGCTCATACGATACTTTTCACCGCTTCCGGCGGAAACACTTTCAAGGTGAGCTGCCGCTAATAGATTCTCAAGACTGCCTTTAATGGCCTGATACGTCGGATCATTTTTCTTACCGGAATCCGCCGCTACGATTGCAACTTTGTCACCCCAATCGGGCATCGCATATAGCCCTGGATTTAGATCCGGTGTCATCGAGAGTTTCGATGAGATACTCACCTGAGTTTGCACTGTGGGCGAAGCACAACCTGTCACCGCCACAAATGCAGCAGTGATCACAGCTAATTTAAAAACGGTTCTCAGCACGGTTTGCTCCAATAACGGATACTCTTTAAAACTATTTTAGTTAATGCTTGGATACTCAACAAAAGGAATGCGTTTCAATTTGTTGATCGACAATCGTGAGATAGCCGCCCCGATAAGCGTTACTGGCTCTGAAATCCCAGTCTGCTAAAACATAACGGCTGATCGTGTCGTTGAGCCGATAGGTGCCGGGTCTGTGGGTATGACCGTGAATCACTGCCCGGCAGCCAAGGCGCAGCGCTTCTTCTAAAACTGTTTTTGAGTCCACATCCATTAAAAGTGCTTCTTTTTTGATTTTGCTCTCTTTGGAACGTGCACGGGCATTATGCGCAATGGAAAGCCGTTTTTTTAAAGGCAGCCGCAATACCATCCACTGCCACCAAAAGCTTCTTACTTTCAGGCGCACCTTCTGATAGTCTGCATCATTAATGCACCAAAGATCGCCGTGAGACAAAAGCACTTTTTGGTTTCCCATCTGAGCCACAGTCGGATCAGTTAAAAGGGTAGCGTTGAGTCTTCGGGCAAGTGACGCTCCCATCATAAAGTCGCGATTGCCGTGCATGAGAAAAAGTTTCTTTTCTTTACCGAAGGCCCTAAGAGGTTCAAGAATGGCAGAAGCGCTCTCCCACGCGTCGTCTCCCACCCAATAGTCAAAGAAATCTCCCAAAATCAAAAGCTCTTCGTAATGAACCGCAACTTCATCCAAAAAACGCTTAAAGAAAGCTGCCTGTCCGGTCACTTCAGTGTTTAAATGCAGGTCAGAAATAAAGCAGGGGCGCGTGAGCGTAATGCTATCGGTTTTCGCTTCAATGCAGGGGCAGGAAAAAAGTGACATCGACGGTGGCGGCAATCAAAAAAGTAATGGCAACATTTTAACCGAAGCGCAGAAAAAACCGCCTGAAAGACAAAGCTCACAGGCGGCTTAAAGCTCAAAGTAAATCTTTCAGATTAGTCGAGCTTTTTCACTTCAGCGGACATCTTGCCGAGCATAATGCCCAAATCCAGAGCGCGTTGGATGCCGGTCACAGACAGGCACTCAAAAATGCCGTGGTAGTTCATGCCGCCCGTGAAAAGGTTCGGGGTGGGCAAGCCGCGGGCAGACAAACGTGCACCGTCGGTGCCGCCGCGCACGGGTTTTTCATGAATTTCCACACCGATGCGGCGATAAGCTTCGCGAGCGAGGTCGCACACGGCAGGAGCCTTATCCAAATAGTTCTTGAGATTATGGTATTGAACCTTGATGTCAGCCGTGACACGGTTATCCCATACCTTGTTCATTTCTTCAACCATCTTGCGAACGTAGGTCATGCGTTCTTCAAAACGGAAGTTGTTGTGATCGCGAATGAGCATCTTCAGATCCACACCGCGCACAGCACCGGAAATACCCATCGGGTGGAAGAAGCCTTCGTGGCCTTCGGTCTTTTCAGGGGTGGATTCGGCAGGCAGACGGGAAATGAAGTCCATTGCCATGCGGATGGCGTTGACCATCTTGTTTTTGGCAGAACCCGGGTGGGTATTCAAACCTTCGAAGTGAACCTTCACCATAGCGGCGTTAAAGGTTTCCGTTTCAAAGCCGCCCAATTCATCACCGTCAAAGGTGTAGGCGTATTGAGCACCGAATTCGGCGATGTCAAAGTTTTCTGTACCGCGGCCCACTTCTTCGTCAGGAGTGATGGCAAAGCAGAGTTTGGCATGGGGCACTTCGGGGTGTTCGACAAAGTAGCGGGCTGTTTCAACGATAATGGCGATACCGGCCTTATCATCTGCGCCCAAAAGCGTCGTGCCGTCGGTGACGACCAACTGTTCGCCGGCGTATTTAGCAACGCCCGGGAAACGATCCATCGTCAGAACAATGTTCTTTTCTTTATTTAAGACAATGTCGCCGCCCTTGTAGTCGACCACTTGCCATTTGGCGGGGTCCCCTGAGGCTTCGGGAGAGGTATCCATGTGAGCAATCATGCCCATGGCCGGAGCGCTTTCCAAACCAGCCGTGGCAGGCAGGTAGGCAAGCACAATGCCTTTGTCGGTAACGCGCACATCTTTGAGACCTACACTTTCAAATTCAGCCTTTAAAAGCTGAGCATAAGCGAGCTGAGCCTCGGTCGAGGGAGCTGTTGTGCTGTTGGGATCAGAGGTCGTGTTGTATTGGGTATAGGACAGGAAGCGTTGCAAAACCAGGGGGAGCTTGGCAAAGCTTTCTGCTGTGTAATTGCCGTAGTAGTCATGCTTTAACATGGGAGTTCACCTCTAAATAAAAGAAATGCGTCAGACATCGGCGCAACAAAACTTCGTCGATTCTACTGAACCATGCTCTTTGTTAAGTACAGAATATAGGTTAATTTGCTTAAGCTCAAATGCTTATGAAATTTAACAATGCTTAGGGGTTTTAACCTATTTTTACAGCTAGTTACTTTTACCTATAATCGCCAAGACTTTTTGTCAAAACAGGTTGTCGGCCGCAATGGGTGCGGTCGATCTCATTTCCATCCAATTCGGAGAACAACATGACTTGGACTATGTGGGCTGCTTTGATCGTGGTTGTGGGCACGGTCTGGGCTCTTATCAAGCGCTATGAAACGCGTTTGGTGCTCTTGACATCCGGCTTGATCATGACCATCCTGTCCTTGGACCCGATGGCTGCTTTTGCGCAGTTTGACAAGTCGATGACCAACAACTCGCTGATCATCGTGATCTGCTCGTCGATGGGTTTTGCCGCGACGATGAACCTGACCAAATGCGACCTGCACTTGGTTTCCCTTTTGACGAAGCCTTTGAATAAGTTAGGGCTCTTGCTCTTACCGTGCTGCATGATCGTGACCGGTATTACTTCTTTGGCTATTTCTTCTCTTTCTGGCATGTGCGCTGCTATCGGTCCGACGATCGTTGCTTTGATGATCCGCGCCGGTTTCCGTCCTGCCATGGCCGCTGCCACGGTGATCTGCTCGACGCTGCCTTCTTTCTGGTCTCCGGGCTCTTCTCACAACGGCTTTGTGGCCAAGCTTGCTGAATGGCCTGTGATGGACTTCGTGACCTACACGGGTTTCCGTACGCTTTTGATCTCTGTCGTTTGTATCGTTTTCCTGATGGTTGCCTGCATTATCTTCGGTGACTTCAAGAAGGGTGGTTTTGAAAACGACGGCGTTCACAAGAGCAATGTTGAATTGCCTGAAAACCCGAACGTGCTCTGGGCTTTTGCTCCGTTGCTTCCGGTGGTGCTCTTGTTCGTGATCGCTTTCTGGTTCCCGAATGTGAAGATGAGCGTGGCAACGGCCATGTTGTTCGGCTTCATTTACACCATGATTGTGACTCGTTCCAATCCTGCTGAATTGGTCAAGAAGTTCTTCGACGGTATGGGCCACGGCTACGGCAGCATCATCGGTTTGATCATTGCCGCTGGTGTGTTTGCTGCTGGTCTTCGTACGTGCGGTGTAATTGACGTCTTTGTCGAATACTTGAAGAACTCTTCCGAAGTTGCCAAGCTTGGTGCTGCTATCGGTCCGATGGCTTTGGGTATTATGACCGGTTCTGGTGACGCCGCTGGTTTTGCATTTAACGAAGCTGTGACGCCCCATGCTCCTGAATTCGGCATGACGGTTCCTGACTTGGGTTACTTGGCTATTGTGTCTGCCACCTTAGGTCGTGTGTCTTCTCCGATCGCTGCAGGTGTGATCATTATTGCCGGTATTGCCAATGTTTCGCCGATCGAAGTGATTAAACGTTCGCTTCCGGTGAACGCGGCCGTGATGGTCTTCCTGTACTTCATCAGCTAAAACCAACAAGAAATGTGCCCATTCCCCTATGGGCACAGTTGCTTGATGAATCAGCCCGGTCTCCCCACAAGAGCCGGGCGATTTTTTTGTAGTTATCAGAAAATCTCCTTGAAATTCTCATCAATGAACAATGCCGACTGCAAATAGTTTCTGGCTATAGGTGTCAACCTGATTCGTTAATTAGGTGTACTTCCTAACGGTATAAATTGACTCTACCTTCGATGTTTCGGCAGAAATGCGCCCTAAAAAAAACTTCGGACTGACAAAGTCAGTCCGAAGCACTGCTTCTAGAGTAAGCGGGGGAAGTTAGGCAACAAACTTCACCGTATCCATTGCAACAAAGCGGATGCAATTGCAGATGCCACGCAGGTAGGTATCAATTTCGGCACCAGGGATGCCAAATTGAGCTACATCGTGAGCGTTGAAGGTCAGCACACAGTCCATGATGCCGTCGTTGTCAACGTCTTCAAAACGGTGAGCGATCGGATGAGCCGGTGCATTAACGGATTCTTTCTTACCGGTAAAGCCCAAACTCCAGTAGACCGTTTCCATGTCAAGACCGGTGACATCAAAGTCAGTACTGCCATAAAGCACTACTTCAACCTGAGCATCCTTGGAAACAGACAATTCATCGGCTTCCACACTCATCGTGTGAAGACTGATTTGTTTGAGCATCTTTTCCCAAGTTTCGTCGGCTTGAGCACATTCACGGGCGGTGAATTCTCCGAGATATTGACGGGCGGCTTCACGATCAAGCGTCTTGGCGTGGGCGACAGCTTCAGCATAGTCCGCATTAAGTTTGGCTTCAAACTTCTTTTGCGTGCGCAAAATACCGGGTAAAAGACCGCGGTTAAAGTTTGTTAACTCGCCGATTGTGGCATAGATGAAATAGCTCTTATCCAAATCGTAGTCAAGATAATGAGGCTCAAGATGGAAGTGGTTCTTGCGGGCTTCATCAATTGTCATCCATTGATAGCCTTCAGGAATCACGCCAGACATTGGGAACCAGGGCAGGTAGATACCGGTGTCCTGATAGCTCGTGCAGCGCCACATTGTGTTATAGATCGGATCTTCAGCCAAGTCCATCACCCAGGATTCACGCGTTTGAGAGCGGGAAATGTCACGGGCAGAGACGTGGAATGCATCTTCACGGCCGTCTCCGCGCGTAGCGTAAGATTCGTAGCAGGTCAAGCGTAACACGTCACGGACTTCTTCCCAGCCCATGGGGTTAGCAGGAGCGAGCAATTCCGGATAATGCAATTCATCCTTGTAGTAATCGCCCGTAATTGCCCACCAGCCAAGACGCATACGGCGAGATTTCGTCGGAGCATGACGGTTTTCGTCACTTTGGTAAGCCATGGCGAAGTCAAAATCACTGTAGTCGCCCGGCACCTTCGGTGTATAACGGCCCTTCTTGATGGCGTATTCAATCAGGTCTGCCGGAGCAATCACGTTTTCATGGTCGTTGAGGTCAACGTGACGAATGGCGAGCATGTTGGAAATCAGCATCACTTTGTCATCGGGGATGCGCTTGGCAACATAGTGATGGCCTTTTACAACGTTTAAGCACCAGGCTTCATTTTTATCGGCAACCGTGTAGTTGCGAGCAGAGCCGAAGTAGCCGTATTCGTCAAGTAACTTAGCAGCGATTTCCATCGCTTCACGAGCCGTGTGAGCACGTTCGGCCATGATGCGGCGAAGCAGGAAACCCACTCCGCCTTCTTTCAAACCCAAAGAGGCTTCATCGGGATCATCGCCGTCAAAAGAAGAACCACCGCCGTTAGAGCAAATCACTAGACCGGCCTCATTGGCATAACCTTGGTCGAAAGAAGAACCGTCGATTTGGATCATGTTAGACCAATACGTAGCAACCGTTTCGGCTGCTTCGGGCACTTGGGCACGACCCGGTTCGGCAACGAGCACGTCACCGGCGGCGTGCTTGCCGCCCGGGACATAAAATTGTTGGTGAAAAACACGTCCGCCCGAATCCTCATTATGGCCGACGATGACGCGGCCCGTTTTGGATACGGCCTTACCGACGATAACAGTGGTACACATGGATGATTCTCCTTTCTGGTGTACAAAATAATAGGAAACCCGTTTAATAAACGGGCAAAAAGAACTGAACAATATTAGCAAGACAGGGATAAAAAAAGAGCGGTCTAAGCGTAAATGCTTATATGACCGCCAATCGAAATCAAACAGATGAGTTTTTAGTTCCAGTCATGGAAAATAATAAAAGCTGCCGCCATGATCATAATGAAACCCACAACGTAGTTCCATTTTAAAGGTTCACCCAGGTAGATCACGGAAAAGCCCATGAAAATAGTCAGAGAAATGACTTCCTGGATAGTTTTTAATTCAGCTGCACTGAAATAACCATAGCCGTATCGATTGGCAGGAACCTGGAAACAATATTCAAAAAAGGCAATAAGCCAGCTGATGATGACAATGTGCCAGAGCGTGACTTTGGGAAACTTCAAATGTCCATACCAGGCAAAAGTCATAAAAAGGTTGGAGCACAGCAAAAGCCCGATGGTGACAACCGGAACCGGCAAATGCGACAACATGGAAAAAGTCCTTTTTGAGAATATTTGTACGAGAGCGCGATTATAGGATGAGGTACATCAAGCTGCAAAGTTCTAAATGAGTTTTTAACTGGCTATTAATCAAGAAATTTGGATGCTGTATTGTAATTTAATATACAATTAATATGAAAATTCTATTTTTTTGGAGTCATGGATGAGTGTTGCAGTTTCTATTCGGTTACCGGAGTTTACGGCTCGTCGACTTGATGAGTTAGCCCGAGAGAGCCATCTGTCCAAAACAGACCTGATTATTGAGGGGCTTGAGTCAGTTTTAGCTTCTCAGCTTGATCGGAAAATAACTTATCTGACGGATAGTCAGTTTGACGAAGTTTTAGATTTTCTTAACAAGCCAATATCTCAAAATGTTAGTGAACGACTTGAGAAAACCTTGAAAACTCCTTACCCCTGGCTAAAAAATGAATAAAGTTTCAGAGTTATCCGGGATTTTTTCTCTCTCTTTTTTGTCTGATGTTCAATTAGCCTCTTTTGATTGTGGCAAATTGTCTCTGAATGCTTGGCTTGCACAAAAAGCTCGAGGTAATGAGATAAGTGGAGGAAGTCGCACATATGTTTTGCTGACGACAGAAGCAGAGATTGCAGGTTTCTATACTCTTTCTAACTATTGCATTGCTCATGAGGGAATGAGGGCTGTCATTAAACGAAATATGCCCAATCCAATTCCTGCTGTTTTGCTTGGTCGTTTAGCTGTCTCAAGACAATATCAAGGCAAGGGAATCGGCAGGATTTTGCTTCGGCACGCTATTGAAAATTCTTGTAAGGTTGCCGAAATTACAGGAGCAGTCCTTTTAATAACAGAACCAATAGATGCGGCAGCAATGTGCTTTTATACGCGCTGCGGTTTTGAGTCAATAGGGGCTCAGTTGCCTTTTTTGGCAGTTAATTTGCACAAAATTAAAAGGAATAGTTCTAACGGCTAACAGTCATTCGCATTTCAATTTCTATAACGTTGTTTCTCCATTCATGATTTTCGCTTTGCGAAATCACTTCGAATCCTAATTTTTTGTAGATTGCCAGGGCGGTACTTAAGTCGCCGGCCGTACCCAGCTCAATATACTTAAAGCCTTTTTCTTTGCAGTAGTTGATGGCATCATTGATAAGTTGCTTGCCGAGCCCCAGGCCTCGGAAGGCAGGATCAAGCAAAAACCAGCGAAGCAGAGCAGTTTCACCTTTACCGACTACGGCAATAGTACCGATTAACTCTCGCTCATACTCTGCGATCCATATTCGATCATTGATAGGATCGTAGTGGTTAATGAATTCAAAAAATGTTTCAGCAACATAACCCTCAAAAGACAATCCATAGCCAAATTCCTGTGCATAAAGACGGCCGTGCATGCTGATAATCTGCCCCATATCGCCTGGCTTGATATTGTGTCTGATAGTGACTTTCTTTTTATCTAAAGGTTCTTGGGTAATGATGCGCTGCACCGAGGAGATGCTCTTAAAAAGCTTTTCTTTATCTTCATTAGTTAATGATTTGGTGAGGTTTATGATTTGCTCGTTTGAGCGGCTGTCCATTTCTGCGATGTACGCTGAGCCTTTTTCCGTCATGGCAAGAAGCTGAATGCGCTTATCTTCAATAGAAGGTGTTTTGCAGATTAAATCTTCATTGACCAGCTTCGCAAGAACACGGCTTAAATACCCCTTATCTATCAAAAGGCATTTACTGAGTTCGGTTGCTGTACAGAGTGCTCTGTGACTGATTTCAAAGAGGATTCGAACCTCAGCCAAAGAGTGTTTGCCTCCTAACAAATGATGGTCCAAAAGACCTAACACGTTGGTGTAGGTTCGATTAAATAGTCTGATCTTTTGCGTCAGTTCTCTATCACAACTCATTTAATAAACTTCCAATATAATTGATAATATCAATTAATATAGTTGTATATGTCAACTAATATTGTATTGTAAAACTTTCAAATTGTGTATGAGATGGTTTTTTAGAAAATAGTGAAGATAGATGTAGCGTTACAAACGAAAAGAGGGGAAGCTTTTGACTTCCCCTCAGAAATTTGGTGCGCCGGGTAGGATTCGAACCCGCGACCCCCTGGTTCGTAGCCAGGTACTCTATCCAACTGAGCTACCGGCGCGCGAGGACGTAATCATACGTACCTCAGAGAACTTTGTCAAATCACGTGATCAAAAATTGAAGCCGGATGTTCTCCGACGGAGCACACGGCAATGATTTTTTCCTCTGGCGTGAGTTTCAATAATTGTCTGGCCTTCAGGTCATTGACAATAATGCGGCACGTGCAGCCCAGACCCAGTGCGGCGGCAGCAAGATAAACAGACTGCACCATGACACCGGCGTTGATAGCGCGGGCACGGTCATTCAACTCACCTTGAGAGAAATCCACTTTAAAAGTCTTTTCAACGAATCTGGCTGAAAGCGTATCGGTCTTGCGTCCGTCAGAGACAAAGACCAAGTGCTGACTTGCAAGTTTCATCCAGGTTTTGATTTCACCGAAATTTTCCCGCTGATCTTTGCCCTCAATAAATAAGAGTGCATGGCGCTTAGGCAAATACTTCCAAATACCGTTGCCCTGAACGACATAAATGCTCACGTCCTGCCAATTAAAGGCAGAGGGCGTGGTACGTTTGAGTTTTTTACGGCGATTGATGCCGCTGGCAGCCCACAAAAGTGCTGATACTTTATCCTCTGCGATGGGTTCGCCTGAGAAGTCTCTGTTTGTGCACCTTTTTTCAAGCGCTTCTTGAAGAGTCATCTCTAATTTTTTAGGAACAGGCAACATTCTCAACACATCGTTTTCACCAATGGGCTCAACCGGTTCATTTTCTTCTTTGTACCGGTCAATCATCGTTTGCAGCTCATCAATGTCAAAGCGATCGAGCCACTGATCAAGCTTATCTTTATAACGATCCTGAACGACGTCCCATTCAATTAAAAATTCATCTTGCTTAGCTTTGATTTCCCGACTGAAAAGCTTCTGTCGGGCCATGAGCTCTCGCTTGGTGACTTCCCAATCTTTGCTGAGCTTTTCATGTTTTTCTTTGAGCTCATTTTTGAGGCTTTCCAAGGAATTTTTTAACTTTGCTTTCATGGGCATGTTCTTATTCCTTTCTCAATTTTTTAAGTGTTTGCCTTTTTGGCACGTGGATTGCGGGGTTTATCCGGTGCCTCTTGAGTATTTTTAATAAGGTGCTCTGCTGTGAGAATCGGGTGCTTCAAAAGCATCCTCGGACCTTCTTCACGCATGATAACGCGTGCCGTTTCTTTTTCCTGAGCCCGATAGCAGTGAATTTTGCATTTCAGGCACGTGGGCTTTTTCTGCCCGAAAGGGCAGCAGGCAAGACGCGTTAAGGCATAGGTGAGAAACGTTTTGCAGTCTTCACACAGCGACTCACCTCCGTGATGGCGCCTGCAGTAGTCATGCACCATCGCAGAAAGAAGCTTTGCTTCACGTTTTAGGGCGCCGCTTTCAAGCCTTTCGGGGTGTACTTTGGGTTTAACCTCATCCATACTGACCTCAAAGATGCTGCAGCGCTTCAAAAATCAAATTCCAGAAACGATTCTGATCAAGTTTCAGAGCCACTTTGGTGTGACAATCTTCAGGGGCTTTTCGCCTGAAGTCTGCAACGGTCATGCCGCTTGTATAAAGCCCTCGATATTCCACGTGCACGGGAGCAGTTTCTGTCTCAATAATCGATGGATCAATTACGTAGGCAACTGCGCAAGGATCGTGCACAGGAGGCTCATCAAAGCCTTTTGAGCGTTTATAGTTTTCAGAAAAGCGTGTTAAAACTTGTCCTAAAAAGACTGCAGCAGGCGTTTGCATAGAGGCTACTTTTTCTTTAACCGCCTTAGTGGCTAGAGCCTGATACGTTAAGTCAAGTCCGATCATGACGATCGGCCACTTTTCTTCAAACACAATGTGTGCCGCCTCAGGATCGTTTTCGATATTGAATTCAGCCATTGGTTTAACGTTACCGATGTGAGCGCCGCCACCCATCAGAACCACTTCTTTGACTCGATCAATAATCTTTGGTTGCAGTCTTGCGGCCAAAGCAATATTCGTGAGTGGTCCGATAGGTACTAGTGTTACCGTTTTGGCAGGCTCACTCATAATAGTATCCACAATAAACTGAGCTGCGTGTCGGCGATCCACTTTAAAATCCGCTTCAGGCAGTGTGGTTCCGTCAAGTCCTGACTCTCCGTGGATGTAGGCTGCGGGCACAATTTGCTCGCGCAAAAGCGGCCGTTCGGCTCCGGCTGCTACAGGGACATGATCCAAGTGGACTAGTTTGGCAATTCTTAACGCATTGCGAGTGACCTTTTCGAGCGTCTGATTGCCGGCAACGGTCGTAATGCCTAAGACTTCGATGTCTGGGTGACCTGCTGCCAGCAACAAAGCTACGGCATCATCATAGCCAGGGTCACAGTCAATAATGATCTTTTTCTTTTCCATAACAGTCAATTTTCTTTGCTTTAAATTCGGACAACTCTTCAAGAGTTGGAATGGAAGCCACAGCTCCGCGTCGTGTAACGCTCATGGCAGCTGCCAACATCGCTTCATCAATGAGATGCAAAAAGGAAGCAAGATCTTTTCGAACCGAATAATCCATGATGGCTTTTAATGCGTAGCCCACAAAAGTGTCGCCCGCACCTGTTGTATCCACTGCGCTTACAGAATAGGCTTTAAAGTGATAGCAGTGTTGCGGGCTTTGCGGCAAAGAGCAACTCATTCCACCTTTACCCAGTGTTAAAAAGATCAAAGCTTTGTCAAAGCGTTTGCGAAGGCCCAAGAGCAAACGCTCTGGCTCAATTTCATTTTGTCCCAAAATACCCTGAGCTTCTGTTTCATTGACAATCAATGCATCAACACACTCAAGGGGATAACTTAAAACAGCAGGGCAGTAGGGGGCTGGATTAAAGACTGTGAAAAGATTTCTCTTTTTGGCTTCACGCAGAATCTCTTCGACTCCATTGACCTCATTTTGCATCAAAACCATGTCGCCTTCGTCTAAATCGTCGAGCGCATTTTTTATATGTTCGTGGGTGAGTGCGTGGTTTGTACCGGCAAAATAAAGAATAGCGTTTTCTGCTTCGGGCGTCACCTGAATCACGGTGTGACCCGTGGCAGCACTTTCATCAATTTTAAGAAACCGAACATCAATACCGGTCTCTTTCATAAAGTCGGAAAGAAAATGACCGTCTGCGCCCAAAACGCCACAATGCGCCACTGTCAGTCCACTTCGGACGGCAGCTACCGATTGGTTAAGCCCTTTGCCGCCCATAAAAATCGTTCGATCAGCCGCTTCAAGCGTTTCGCCGGCTTTCAGGAAATGGTCTACCCGATAGACGTAGTCAATATTGATAGAGCCGAAATTAAGTAACCGCATATCGTGTTCGTACAATTTCTGTATTCAATAACAGGTCAATTGTAGCGAAACGAATTGTGAGATTTCCTAATCCTTTCGGAGATATAGGAAAGGCAAAAATAAACCCCCGGAAAGAGAATTTTTCCGAGGGTTGAAATCATTTTGAGATTTCTGTGAATTACTTCACGCGGGAGCGATATTCGCCCGTGCGGGTATCCACTTCAATCTTGTCGCCCGTTTCAACGAAAGCAGGCACTTGAAGGACATAACCCGTCGTCAGACGTGCAGGCTTCATCACCTTGCCGGAGGTATCACCCTTGACAGCCGGTTCCGTGTATTCAACTTCACGCACGAGAATCGTGGGCAATTCGACGCTGATGGCACGGCCTTCGTAGAAAACGACTTCAGCGGGCATGCCGTCTTCAAGGTACTTCAAAGCATCTTCCATTACGTCGGCTTCAACTTCGTATTGGTTGTAGTCGGCGTCCATCCAAACATAGTGCGGATCGGAGAAGTAGCTGTAGGTGACTTCCTTGCGGTCGAGCACGAGGTCTTCAAACTTATCGTCAGCGCGATAAACCGTTTCCGTACCAGCACCGGTGAGCAAGTTTTTCAACTTCATCTTGACCACGGAGGCGTTACGGCCGCTCTTGGAGTATTCAGCCTTCAACACAACCATCGGATCCTTGCCGATCATCACTACGTTGCCGGCGCGCAGTTCTTGTGCGATTTTCATCTTGTTTTCTTCCTCTTTGAATCCTCAATCCCGTCCTCACACGCTCGGGAGCGACCCGGGTGATCATTGGTATCGCGAATTCACAAAAATTGATATAAGGGGCAATCCCCAAAGAAACGTTTCTCTTTTCGCCTAAATGCGAAAACGCGTTATTTTAGCCATTTTTAATCAAATCGGAAAGTTTGTCGCTTAGAGACCCTAAAGACCTGAGGTCGCTGCCAAAGCTTTTTACCGCTTTGTTCCATTGAGTTAAAGCTTTAACTAGGGCTTTGAAAAGCTCCTGGTCAAAATCCCCTTTGTTGTAGCTTTCTTGAACCGAGCACCATATATCAAATACTGACTCATCTTCAAAGTAGGGTTTGAGACGGTTTTGAAGTGCTTTTAATTTCACCATATGAATATCATCATCTTGGTGATAGATATGCCAAATAAAAGGAACACCTGCAATCATGGCTCGCGCGGCACTGTCTTCTCCGCGTACAAAAGCAATATCACTGTTCCAAAGTAACTGGTCAAAATCTTTTTGAGCCGTAAAAGGCAGATTTTTTACGCGAACCCAAGGCGCGCTTTTAATTGTGTCGGATTTACTCAAAAGGTGTGAAGCCTCACATTGACTGAGGTTGAGTTCAATGGGGGTGTTTAGAGCCTTTATTGCGGTAGCCAGTTCTTTAATAGGACCGTAAGGATAGGCAAAAAAGAAAATTCGTAATCCTGATGATTTTGCAGGGTGCGATAAAGTAAAAGAGGCTTTTCTTTCTTCGTAGTCCTTTTCAATTACAAGACCGCCGGAACGTGCTGTCACACCGGGAAAATAATTAATTTTAACTAACCCGGAAGTCGGATCAATGGAGGGCACCAGGTGACAGTCTTCAATCCAGCTTTCAGCACTGAAGTAATCAATATTGAACCACTTTGGACGGCTTTTTCTCATGAGCTCTTCATAGCCAGGGGGCAGCCTGCAGGCAAAACCCTCGATCACGACATCAGCTGACTCGAGCGGACAATAGCCACTGTCCCAGCTTTTTTCCCAACGAACGACTTCAATGCCTTCATCAATTCCGATTTTTTCTGTTGGGCTGTTTTGACTGACGCCTGCCAAAAAGGTCAAAGTTTGCGGATCGTCAATAATTAACCGCACACGATAACTCTTCGCACGCATGGCTCGCGCCAGGCGCCACATGACGCCCGCGTCACCGAAATTGTCAATAACTCGGCAAAAGATATCAATAAGAGGTGATTGCGACTGGTGCATAAACAATTAAAATGTTCAAAATTTAAATGAGAGTGTAAGCGAAGCGAGAACAAAAATGGCGTTTGATGCCAAACCAATTTTGCAGAATTTGCCGGGACTGCCCGGTGTATACCGCTATTTTGACGAAGCAGGTAATTGCCTTTATGTGGGCAAAGCGCGAGACTTAAAGCGAAGAGTTTCCAGTTATTTTCAGAAAAATGATTTAAGTCCCCGCATTGCGATCATGGTTTCTCAAATTGCTCGAATGGAAACGACTGTTACTCGCTCTGAGGCTGAAGCACTATTACTAGAAAACAATCTCATTAAGACTCTTTCACCCAAATACAACATTTTGTTTCGCGATGACAAAAGCTATCCCTATTTGAAAATCAGCGGTGAAGAGTTTCCGAGAGTCTCTTACTATCGGGGAGGGGTAGATAAGAAAAGTCGTTTTTACGGTCCCTATCCTAATTCTCAGAGTGTCAAAGAAGCTATTCAAATACTGCAGAAAGTCTTTAGGTTGAGAACATGCGAAGCTGCGGTTTTTAAAAATCGCTCACGTGTGTGTCTGCTTGCGCAAATCGGACGTTGCTCCGGCCCTTGTGTCGGTGCAATAAGCCAAGAGGATTATGCGCGTGACGTAGCACGTGCCGAACAGTTTTTAGATGGGAAGTCAGAAGATTTGATGGGTGAACTTCAGAGTCGTATGCTGCGGTATTCTGATCAGCTCGAATTTGAAAAAGCCGCTGCCGTGCGTGATCAGATTGCAGCTTTATCAAACGTACTTCATAAGCAAACAGTAGAGACAACGGGCGCGGACGTTGACGCTGACATTATCACTGTGGCGGCGCAAGGCAATCAGGTCTGCGTGAATCTTGCGATGGTGAGAGGCTCTCGTCATTTGGGCGACAGGGCCTATTTCCCGAGTGTTCCCAAAGGACAGGGCGTGGACAAAGTCGAGGTGTTTGAAGCCTTTGTGAGTCAGCATTACGAAACGATGCCGGTGCCGACACTCATCATTACCGATGTTCAGGCAGAAAAAGAAGAGTTGGAAAGCGTACTTTCTGAATTGTCGGAGCGAAGAGTTACGGTTGTTCACTCACCCGTAGGTGTTCGCCGTGAGTGGCTCAACATGTGTAAAACCAATGCCGATATTGCACTTGCTCGCCATTTGGCACTGGAAGGCTCTCAGCTCTCGCGCCTCAAAGAGCTTTGCGAGGTACTTGAAATTACTGTTCCCAATGATGACTGGATGAAGGTGCGCTTGGAGTGCTTTGATATCAGTCATACCTCAGGTGAAGCAACGCAGGCTTCGTGCGTCGTCTACGAGGGAGCTGGCATGGCGCACAATCTCTACCGCCGCTTTAATATTACGGGCATTGAGCCGGGAGACGATTATGCGGCTATGCGTCAGGTGATCGAACGACGCTATATGCCGGTTAGCCGCGGCGAAGCACAACTTCCAACTGTGGTCCTAATCGACGGTGGTAAAGGCCAGGTGAAAATGGCAAAAGATGTTTTCACTGAATTGGGCCTTGATACCTCGGTCATTGTCGGTGTGGCCAAAGGTGAAGGGCGCAAAGTAGGACTTGAAACTCTTATTTTTGCCGATGAAACCAGAGAGCCTTTGGTGCTAGGCCGTGAATCTCAGGCTTTGATGCTAGTGGCGGAGATTCGAGATGAGGCTCATCGCTTTGCTATTACAGGAATGAGGGCTAAACGAGCCAAAGCCCGCAATACTTCACGATTGGAAGATTTTGAGGGGATTGGACCAAAAAGAAGACAAAAATTATTGAGCCGCTTCGGTGGAATGCGTGGATTAAAGAACGCAAGCATCGAAGATATTGCTACAATCGAAGGGATATCGCGCAAGCTTGCCGAGCGAATCTATCTTCAGTTACACGGGCAGGCACCTAAAGCTTTACAAAACACAAATGAGTCGTAAACCATTACCGGTCAATGTGCCGATGATTTTGACATGGGCGCGTATTGCGCTGATTCCTTTAATCATCGGGGTTTTTTATATTCCGGATCAAATTCTTTCGCCTTTTATGCAAAACGTTTGGGCAACAGTGATTTTTATCATTGCGGCTTTAACTGATGCTTTTGACGGCTACTTCGCCAGACGCTACAACATGGAAAGCGCAATCGGTGCTTTTTTGGATACTTCAGCCGATAAACTCATGGTTTGCGCAGCGCTTATCGTTTTACTGGATTTTCATCGAGTAGATATGCTTGTGGCCCTCATTATCATTGGACGAGAAATCACGGTGACCGCTTTGCGTGAATGGATGGCTAAAGTGGGAGCCGCAGCGCGCGTGAAAGTCAATTGGTATGGGAAAATTAAGGCGATCGCTCAGATGGTGGCTATTCCTATGCTCTTATTCCATGAAACAGTTTTCGGCATCTCTATGGCTTGGCTCGGCACTATCTTGATTTATGTTGCAGCAATTTTGACAATCTACTCCATGGTCGTTTATCTAAGAGCTGCTGGTCCTTACTTAAGTTCTGAACCGACTACGAAACAGGACAGATAATTTCTTAGAACGTTAAGTTTTTTAAAAAGCTCAAAAAACTCGGTTAGCGCCGAGTTTTTTGTTTGTGCAAGACGTTTTTGCACACTGAATTCAGATTTTTCTTGAGAATTTCAACAAGTTAAGCGTTCCAAATTAGTTATCATTTGTTACAATGATTAATTCTATTTTTGACATTTGAGGACTCCGAACGATGGATCCGTTTAACGCAGGCTGGCTTTCGATTTTGCCTCCGGTCATTGCCATTGTGCTGGCATTGTGTACCAAAGAGGTGATTTCATCGCTTTTAATCGGCATTTTGTCCGGTACTTTGATTTATTCGGTTGGCATGGACCACTCCAATCTTGTGATGGGAACGGTTCAGACAACTTTTAAGTTAATGAGCACCAAGGTGGATTTCAACATCTTGATGTTCTGTACCATGTTAGGGGCTTTGGTCTATGTCATCAGTATGGCTGGCGGCAGTCGTGCCTACGGTGATTGGGCTATTCGCAAAATCCGCAGCCGCCGTGCTTCGCTTTTAGCTTCGGGCGGTCTGGGTGCCTTTATTTTCATCGATGACTATTTTAATTGCCTCACTGTGGGCACTGTGATGCGTCCGGTCACCGATACCTATCGTGTCTCCCGTGCAAAACTTGCCTACATTATTGACTCGATGGCCGCTCCAGTTTGTATTATTGCCCCGATTTCGTCTTGGGCTGCAGCCGTGGGCAGTAGCTTAAAGTCTACCGGTGCCTTTGAAAGTGACTTTGCGGCTTTTGTTTCAACTATTCCGTATAACTTCTACGCACTTACCTGTATAGGTCTTGTTTTTATTCTGTGCCTATTCCGTCTGGATTTCGGACCGATGAGGCGCGCAGAAGAGCGAGCCGAGCTGGGTGATGTCGGCAGCACTGAAACGGCCACCGATCAAATGCGCGTGAGTGAAAAGGGAACGATTTGGGATATGGTGATACCGATCGGAGCCTTAATTGTATTTGCTGTCTTAAGTCTTATGTATTCTGGTGGCTACTGGGGAGACGATCCTGCTTACCATAGCTTTGCTTCTTCTTTGGGTAATAGTACGGCTTCAGAGGCTTTGGTATGGGCATCTTTTGGTGCATTGGTAGTCGCTTTCTTGCTCTTTATTCCGCGCCAGGTGGTCTCTTTCCGCGACTTCATGGATGGCTCGGTTGAAGGGATGAAAATGATGTTGCCTGCCAACATTATTTTGGTCTTGGCTTGGACAATTTCTGGTGTTTGCCGTGATTTGCTTCAAACACCGCTTTTTGTTGAATCGCTCGTGACTTCGGGCGGCTTCTCTGCCGTGTGGTTGCCTGCTGCAGTCTTTGCTTTAGCAGCATTTTTATCTTTCTCAACCGGTACGGCATGGGGGACATTCGGTATTTTGATTCCGATTATTGTGCCGGTGGCTCAAGCCCTGGATCCGAACCTTGTAGTCGTTTCCCTTGCTGCTACTTTGGCAGGCTCCGTTTTCGGTGACCACTGCTCGCCAATTTCCGATACAACAATTCTGTCATCGGCAGGTGCGGGTTGTTCGCATATTGAACACGTCGCGACTCAGTTGCCGTATGCCTGGGTTGCTGCTATTTCTAGTTTCGCGGGCTACGTTGCGGCTGGTTTGACTAATGCTAATGTTTACGTGAGCTTGCTTGTTTCCTTCGCCGTTTTAATCGGTTTGGTGGTGACTCTTCACTTGATGGGCAATAAACGTACGCCGCAACAGGCATAGTTGAGTCAAATACAGACAAACAAAAAAGGAGGCAGCCGCCTCCTTTTTGCATTTGTGTGGATTGGAATGCTACTTGATTAGTTTAGCCTCCAGTGCATCCAGCTTGGTAGAAGTGAAGTCTTTATCAACTTCAGCTGTCAATTCCATCAAAGCGTCTTTTTTGACGTGTGACCAGTTCATATCATCATCCAAGTCAACCACGATCGTGTCACCCTTGGCATCAGTAAATTCGTACTTGTCTTTTTCTAATTGCTTTGTAAAGCGACCGTCGATCACGACGATCTGATCGTCTTTGGCCTTACTCTTTAATTGAGCGATAGAAGCCATTTTTTCATGCGTGAAGCCTTGAGGAGCACCGGGGCGCTCTTGACCAGAAAAACCGGTGGGACCGGCTGCCAATGCAGCAAACGGAATAGCCAAGGCACAAAGAGCAGAAGCTAACGTGATTTTCTTCAACATATCGAATCTCCTATTTGATCATTCTTTTTAGTTGATTCGTAGTTTAGAAGAGAAAACTTAGAGAACAAATAGGGGAAACTTAGCCGAACCTAAGTTTTCTTCATAGAACATCGGCGCGGAAACCTCTGAATTCATTCAGAGGAGGAAGCGCCGC
>OHFA01000071.1_pt1 | contig 76187 bp, 70 predicted proteins | sample 1567501 | NCBI WGS metagenome assembly OHFA01 (sample SAMEA3879593, study PRJEB24766) | human gut metagenome | biome: human-associated habitat; feature: feces | place: USA | collected 1985/1987 | reverse complement strand
CGATGATAGTTGGTTGTATTTCCAGTGAAAGTAGGACATTGCCCGGCTCCCCATTCAAAAAAGCCTCGGATCAGTCGATCTCGAGGCTTTTTGTTTGCCTATTTTTTCATAACATAGTTTCTTAAATAGACTCCGTTACGCATAACTTTTTGTTCTTTAATTGTTTGATAGCCGCGTTTTTCAAAAAAGTTTTTTGCTGTGATAGAAGCATGAGTAACTATGGGGCCATTAACTAGTTTTTCTAATTGATTGCAAAGAGCAGTACCTATACCTTTATTTTGAAAATTTTTATGTACAAAAAGTCTGTCTAGGTATCCTTCTGGGCTAATATCACCAAATCCCACTATAACTCCGTTTTCTACAGCGACAAAACTATAATGCTCGGATAAAGACTGCTCCCACTCAGAAAAGTCAGTTTTTGAAAACGTCCAGGCTTTAATCTCTTCGGGAGAGTAATCTTTTGCGTTGACTGTATGAACCGTTTCTTTAAACAACGTGATCAATTCTTTGAGATCTTCATTTTTGTAGCGTCTTAAATACATTTTCAAATAAGCTTAACGGATTGGACTATCTATAATGCCTCATATCAATATACCGTATCTATTGCCAACTTATGAAAGAAGATTTATTTGCTGACCTTATCCCTCAGCAGCCAGATAAAGCTGACCAATCTCGTGAGCCTCACTCAATGAATTCCCGTATGCAGCCCTTAGCGGAGAGATTGCGGCCCAAGACATTAGATGAGGTTGTTGGTCAAGAACATCTCTTGGGGCCTGGGAAACCTTTACGTGTCGCTTTTGAAGAAGGACGGCCGCACTCCATGATTCTTTGGGGGCCTCCCGGTGTAGGTAAAACCACATTGGCTCGTTTGATGGCTAAAGCTTTTAATTTACCTTTTATCGCTATTTCAGCCGTTTTAAGCGGAGTAAAAGACATTCGTGAAGCCGTAGATCGGGCTCAGCATCATATGGATCAAACAGGTGAGCCGACATTAGTATTTGTCGATGAAGTTCATCGTTTTTCCAAGTCTCAGCAAGATGCCTTTTTGCCTCATGTCGAAAGCGGTTTATTTGTTTTTATTGGAGCCACGACAGAAAATCCCAGTTTTGAAGTAAACAGCGCCTTATTGTCGCGTTCTGCCACTTATGTTCTGGAAAGTTTAAAAAAAGAAGATTTTGAAAAACTCTTACCTCGTGCTATTGAAGCTGAAGCCCCTGGATTAATTTTTTTAGCTGAGGCAAAAGAAATTTTATTTAATCTAGCTGATGGCGATGCAAGACGTTTTCTTAATGCGGTCGAATTAGCTTGTCATCTTGCGAGCGATAAAGGTATTCATGAAGTTGGTGCTGAATTATTAAGGCAGAGTCTGCCGGCAACACTCAGGCGTTTCGATAAAGGGGGCGAAAATTTTTACGATTTGATCTCCGCTTTGCATAAATCAGTTCGCGGCAGCGATCCGGATGCTGCCTTATATTGGATGACACGAATGATCGTAGGCGGGTGTGATCCTCTTTATATTTGCCGCCGAGTCATCCGCATGGCAACGGAGGATATCGGATTAGCCGATCCCAGGGCATTAGAAATTGCCTTAAATGCTGCCCAAGCCTATGAACGTTTAGGTTCACCGGAAGGGGAGTTAGCTATTGCTAATGCAGTAGTCTATTGTGCAATTGCTCCAAAGAGTAATTCTATTGAGGTAGCTTATAACGCAGTCAAATCCTTTGTTAAAAAAGACGCTACCCGTCCTGTTCCTCTTTATCTGCGTAATGCACCGACAAAACTGATGAGTGAATTAGGTTATTCCCATGGGTACCGGTATGCTCATGACGAACCTGATGCTTTTGCAGCCGGTGAAATCTATTTACCTGAGGGTATCGAAAATATGCGTTGGTACGCTCCACGGCCTAGGGGACTTGAGATAAAAATAGCTGAAAAACTTGCGCGTTTGCAGGCTCTGAACCGTCAGGCTTGGGCTAAAGGTCAGGGGCGCAAACGCTCTAGTAGAGAAAAATAGCAACATACGACATATTACTCTTGCAATCAAGGCTTAAACGGGTGAAAATTAACAGATGTGTTTTTTCAGAGTTCGCTCTGGTTACTAGGAATTAAGAATGCTTGATATTAATTTATTGCGTAAGCAACTCGATGACGTCGTTGCCCGTTTGGCCACGCGTCCGTTTGAATTTCCGGTCAAAGAATTCAACGCTTTGGAAAATGACCGCAAGGCTGTGCAAAAGCAGACCGAAGAACTACAGGCTTTGCGCAATAGCTTATCTAAACAAATTGGTGCAGCCCGTAAAGCGGGCGGCGATGCTGCAGATTTAATGGCTGAGGCCGCTGCGATTCCTGAAAAACTGTCTGAACTCGAAGAACGACTCTCTCAAATTCGGACTGACTTAAACGAACTCTTAATGAGTGTTCCGAATTTGCCTCATGAATCCGTGCCGGTTGGTCGTGACGAACGTGATAATCCTGAAGTGCGCCGCTGGGGTACACCGCGTACGTTTGATTTCCCAATTAAGGATCACGTTGATGTCGGTGTGCCTTTGGGAATGGACTTTGAAACGGCAGCTAAAGAATCTGGTGCGCGTTTTTGCTTTATGCGAGGCCAGGTTGCTCGACTTCATCGTGCTTTAGCTCAATTTATGCTCGATACCCACACCCGTGAACACGGCTATGTCGAATGCTATACGCCGTATGTTGTGAGTGCAGAGACGATGCGGGGCACGGGTCAGTTGCCGAAGTTTGAAGAAGATCTTTTCGCAGCGAAAAAGGGCGGACAAGAAGGTGAAGGTGAACGTATGTACCTGATCCCGACCGCTGAAGTGTCCTTAACCAATATGGTAAGCGGCAAGTTGTTGCGTGCAGATCAATTACCAATAAAGATTACGGCTCATACGCCTTGCTTCCGTTCAGAGGCTGGTTCCTACGGTCGAGATACTCGAGGCATGATTCGTCAGCACCAATTCGATAAAGTTGAAATGGTCCGTATTGTGAATCCCGAAGACAGTTACAAGCATTTGGACGAAATGGTTCACAACGCCGAAACTATCCTTCAACGTTTGGGCTTACCCTATCGTGTCATCACACTCTGCACGGGAGACATGGGCTTTGGTGCTGCTAAGACCTTTGACCTCGAAGTCTGGTTGCCGGCTCAGAACACCTATCGAGAAATTTCTTCCTGCTCCAATTGTGAAGCTTTCCAAGCCCGTCGCATGGGTGCCCGCGTTAAGGGTAAGGACGGAAAGATTCAGTATGTGCACACCTTAAATGGTTCCGGCCTGGCAGTTGGCCGTACTTTAGTGGCAGTGCTAGAAAACTATCAAAATGCTGACGGCAGTGTGACTGTTCCGGAAGTGCTGCGTCCTTATATGGGTGGCGTGGATGTGTTGCGCCCAGAAAATCAGCCGTTAGGTGATTTCAAAGCTTAATCTCCGAACGTAAGATAAAAATAAAGGACACGAATTGGCTCTCAGTAGTCCGTTCAGTGTCCTTTTTTTGCATCCTGCGTGAGTAACTATTAAAAGATTGCTGACTTTTTAGGTCATAAAAAAAGTGCTGACCTGACCGACTTTGCCGATCTGTCAGCACCTTATTTGTCTCAACGAGCTAAATTATTTTTTAGTCGTTTTTTTAGCAGTAGCTTTTTTGGCAGGGGCTTTCTTAGCCGGAGCCTTAGCTTCAGTCTTCTTGGCAGCAGTCTTTGTTGCAGCCTTCTTAGCAGGTGCCTTAGCCTCTGCTTTCTTTGTAGTGGGTTTAGCAGCAGTTGCCTTGGCCGGAGCCTTTTCTTCGGCCTTCTTAGTTACTGTTTTTTTAGCCGGGGCCTTCTTAGCTGCAGGTTTAGCGGCAGCTTTTTTGGCGGCAGGCTTGGCTTCAGTCTTTTTAGCAGCTACTTTCTTGGCAGGAGCCTTTTTAGCGGGGGCCTTCTCAACGACCGGTTCAGAAGCCTTCAATTCTTCTTCGGCATAGGAGTGCAAAACATCGGACTCTTTCAGCATTTCGAAAGAGGCATTCATCATTTCGCTGACTTGAGACATGCGAAGACTGTTATGATGGCCGTCACTCAAGGTGTCATACAATTCCTTGGTGATCATGCCAAGGCGATGGTGTGCTTTCTTGTTGCGTTCGAGAATTTCTTTAAGATCCATTTTGACAAAACTCCTACAGAAATTTGTGATTCAGATAGGTTCAGGATAGCCCTTTAATAGTAATGTTATTGCAAAACTAGAAGAAAATTTGAGTAACCTCAAAAGAATTTTTTATCTTTTAGTATTTACCCTCGAAAAAATCTCTAACTTTTACCGAAGTGTTGCTTCCTGACAACAACTAAAATTGTCGGTCAATCAAAGTAATTTCTCACTTATCCACAGGAAATAACAACCTTAATCAACAAAAAAATCCTGCATCTGTTAAAATCGCTAGCTCCATTGTGTGGAGAGATGGCAGAGTGGTCGAATGCGCCGGACTCGAAATCCGGTATACGGCTCGTCCGTATCGAGGGTTCAAATCCCTCTCTCTCCGCCATTTTTTATCGCGCAAAAGATAACAATAAAGATATTTTGTGTTGAGATTTAATGCTATTGTTGTTTGTAGAAATTTTCTCTGTAAGTAATTGATTTTTTATGATCAGTCTGTATAATCCCTTGCAAGATAAAAACAATAAAGGCACTTTTTAAAGTGCCTTTATTATTTATCGGTCGTCGAGTGCTACTTATGTAGCACAAACCTTTGTTTCGGGACCTCTGATGCAAAGGGGATGGATGGGCCTTAGAGCCCATCTTTTTTTGGAATTTTCCCGCAAGGATAGCGAAAACGAATGACAGAAACATCGACAGATTTGCTGACGCTGGTTGAGCAAACCGTTGAAGGCATGGGCTTTGAGTTTGTAGATTTAGAGCGCTTGCCCCGAGGCTTGATCCGTGTCACGATGGACTGCCCGGAAGGTGTGGGAGTGGATGACTGCGAACGAGTCAGCAATCAGCTCACATATTTGTTTACCGTAGAAAATATTGACTATGAGCGCCTGGAGGTATCTTCTCCTGGTGTGGAGCGCCCTTTAAAGCGAGTGAAAGATTGGGAACGTTTTGTCGGTAAACTCGTTCATGTTGAACTTTTTTCACCTTTAATGGCTGAAGGTTTCCCGGAGGCAGGGCGCCGCAAATTAGACGGCCGTATTCAGGCCGTGCGAGTCGATGGTTCTCAAACAATCATTGAATTTTTATTTACTGACGAAAAACCTGCCAAAACGCCTGCTCAGGCTGCCCGGGAGCGTATTGCTCAAAAACGGGGTAAAAAAGTCGCCGCTGTACAGCCCGTTGCCGTCAGTTTCCCGATTGACTTAGTCGATCGTGCTCATTTGGTTGCAGAATTAAATTTCAAAGGAAAGTAAAAATGAACCGCGAAATGCTTGAAATGGTTGAAGTATTGGCACAAGAGAAGAGCGTGCCCCGTGAGGTCGTCTTCGGAGTGCTCGAAACGGCTCTGGCCTCTGCAGTGAAAAAGGCTAACTTTGCCGGCGAAGATGCGGATGTTGAAGTACACGTCGATCGTGACACCGGTGACTACAGAGCTTGGCGCCGCTGGCTGATCGTCGCCGACGACCAAGGTCTGCAGGAACCCGATCGCCAGGAAATGTTCTCTGATATTCATGATCAGTATCCTGATCTGAACGTGGGTGACTATATCCGTGTAGAAGTTCAAAACATCAATAGCTCCGGTCGCCGTTTTGCTCAGGATGCTAAGCAAGTAATTTTGCAACGCTTGCGTGATGCCGAGCGTGAACAAATGCTTGTGGAATTTTTAGCTCGTGACGAAAAAGTGGTTTCTGGTTTAGTCAAGCGCATGGACAAGGGCGATGCTATTGTTGAAATCGGTAAGGTTGAAGCTCGTCTGCCTCGCTCTGAAATGCTGCCCAAGGAGTCCTTCCGTCCGGGTGATAGAGTTCGTGCTTATGTAGCTCGTGTGGACCGTACGTGCAAAGGTCAACAGGTTTTCTTATCTCGTACGAGTCCTGAATTTATTAAGGAACTTTTTGCTTTGCAGGTTCCGGAAATCGAAGAAGGTTTACTTGAAATCAAGAGCGCCGCTCGTGATCCTGGCAGCCGAGCAAAGATTGCTGTTCAGGCCAAAGACGCTCGTTTGGATCCGGTCGGCACTTGTATCGGTGTTCGCGGCACGCGTGTTAATGCCGTTTCTAACGAGTTGGGCGGTGAACGTGTTGATATCGTAGTTTGGGATGATGAGCCTGCTCAATTTGTTGTGAGTGCTCTTGAGCCCGCAAAGGTATCTGGCGTTGTCATGCTTGAAGATACGCACACGATGGAAGTGGTGGTTGATGAAGAAAACTTAGCCATTGCAATTGGTCGTGCCGGACAAAATGTTCGCTTGGCTTCTGAATTGACAGGTTGGAAGATTGACATCATGACTGATGAAGAAGCCAATGCCAAACGTGACGAAGAAACGAGCAAGATCCGCTCCGAATTTGTTGAAAAATTGGAAGTCGGAGAAGATGTTGCGGATATTTTGATTGAAAACGGATTCTCTTCGATTGAAGAGGTCGCCTATGTTCCCGAATCTGAACTCCTTGAGATTGAAGCTTTTGATGCGGATACAGTGAAGGAGTTGCGTGAACGCGCTCGCAACAAGTGCCTCATGCAGGATTTGGAACGCGAAGAAAATCTCCGTCAGGCCGAACCCGAAATGGTAGCGCTTGAAGGAATGGATAATGACTTGGTTAACGTACTGGTTGCCCACGGTGTTAAAACCCGTGATGACTTGGCCGAATTAGCCGTTGATGAGTTGGTGGAAATGAGCGGAATCGAAGAAGAACGTGCTTCGAAGTTAATTCTGGCTGCTCGTGCCCACTGGTTCAACAAGTAAAACGTGCTTTAACCGATAAAGTACGAAAGGAGAGAATATGGCAAGTTCGACCGTATTAGAGCTCGCAAAGGAAATGAAGGTCACCGCCGCTGAATTACTCAGACAGATGAAAAGTGCGGGGATCGAAAAAAGCAGTGAGACAGATGCTGTAACGGCAGCCGATCAACGTAAACTTGTGGAATTTTTGCGTCAGGACCGTCAGGCTAAGGCACGAAAGATCACGCTCACTCGTAAGGAAACAACAACAGTCAAGCAGGCTGACGGTCAGCATACTGTTAAGGTAGAAGTTCGTAGAAAGCGTGTTTTAGTTAAAAATACGGCTGCTGCTCAGCAAAGCCGTGAACAAGCTATAGCAGCCGAGCGTGCTCGGGCACTTGAGGAAGCGAAAGCTCAATTGGCTCTGCAGCAAAAGGCTGAAGAAGAAAAGCGCCAAAAAGAAGCTCAAGCACAGCGTGAACTTGAACGTCAGCGTCTTGAACAGGCCCGTGCCGAAGAGGAAGCGCGCCGCAAGGCCGAAGCAGAAGCTGAAGCCGCCCGTAATGCTCAAAAAGAAAAAGAAGCGCGTGAAGCTCAAGAGTCAAAAGCTCAAAAAACGGAAGTGGCTGAAGTGCGAAAAGAGCAAAAACCTGCCCCTCGTATGGATCAAAAGACGCAGCAAAAAAATGATAATAAGGCTGCCCATAAGCCTAATGACAATCGTCGAAACGATAATAAGGCGAAGTTCCAAGCCAACGGTAAAAAGCCTGCGGCTCGTCCTGTAGAACAAAAGGTTCAACAGCCGGCTTTGTCTGAAGAAGAAATCAAGCGACGCCAGGAAGCCAAGCGCCGTGCCGAGGAAGAGGCCCGTGCTATTCGCGAAATGATGAGTAAGCCCAAGCCCTCAGTGATGAAGGCCAAAAGCGATAAGCCCTCTGATGCCAAAAAAGCTCAGGATAAGAAAAAAGGCAATAAGAATAATGACCGTGATCGCGACGAGGATTTGGGAGGTAAGAAAAAGGGCGGCAAGCATGCCGGTGCCAATCATGGCGTAGCTAGCAAGTGGGATGATGGCACTAAACATCGCGGCGGCAATAAAGGCAATGTCCGTGTGCTTGATGAAGAAGATGATGGCAATGAACAGCAATGGCGGGGTTCACGTAAAAATCGTAACAATCGCCGCCACGAGCAAGCTAAGCCTCAGCAGGTTCAAAACACTGAACCGGTGGTGCGTGACGTGAGTGTTCCTGAGACGATCAGTGTGGCTGATCTGGCTCACAAGATGGCCGTTAAAGCTACTGAAGTGATTAAAACACTCATGAAGATGGGTCAGATGGTAACCATCAACCAAATGCTTGACCAAGATACGGCCATGTTGGTTGTTGAAGAAATGGGCCATCACGCAATTGCCGCTAAACCGGATGATCCTGAAGCTATTTTGGGCGATATGATCCAAGAAAATACGGCAGAAGCTTTACCGCGTCCGCCGGTTGTGACGATCATGGGCCACGTTGACCACGGTAAGACAAGTCTGCTCGACTATATTCGCCGTGCAAAAGTGGCTGCCGGAGAAGCCGGTGGCATTACTCAGCACATTGGTGCTTACCATGTAAAGACTCCGCGCGGTATCGTGACATTTTTGGATACCCCGGGGCACGAAGCCTTTACGGCTATGCGTGCACGCGGTGCTCAGGCAACCGATATTGTGATTTTGGTGGTAGCTGCCGACGATGGTGTGATGCCGCAGACTAAAGAAGCTATTGCTCACTCTAAGGCTGCCGGTGTGCCTATGGTAGTGGCAATTAACAAGATCGATAAACCTGAAGCCAACCCTGAGCGTGTGAAACAGGAATTGGTTCAAAATGATGTGATGCCTGAAGATTGGGGCGGCGACGTTCCCTTTATTCCTGTGTCGGCTAAGACTGGGCAGGGCGTTGACGAGTTGCTCGAAAACGTTTTGCTACAAGCTGAAATGCTTGAATTAAAAGCCCCCAGAGACGGCATGGCTAAGGGTCTTGTGATTGAATCCCGTCTGGATAAGGGACGTGGTCCAGTGGCTTCTGTGCTGGTTCAATCCGGTACGCTTCATCGCGGCGATATTGTGTTGGCCGGAGCTGAATTCGGTCGTGTTCGTGCCATGATTAATGAAACGGGTAAGGCAGTCTCTGAAGCTGGTCCTTCAATTCCTGTGGAAATTCAGGGCTTGTCGGGTGTGCCTCAGGCGGGTGATGAAATTATGGTTTTGCCCGATGAACGCAAGGCTCGTGAAATTGCTCTCTTCCGTCAGGGTAAGTATCGTGATGTGAAGTTGGCTAAACAGCAGGCCGCTAAACTTGAAAACATCTTTGCTGACGCCGGCAACGGTGAAACAAAGACTTTGGCCTTGATTGTGAAGGCTGATGTTCAGGGTTCAACAGAAGCTATCGTTCATGCTTTAACGAAGCTTTCTACTGATGAAGTTCGCGTGCAGGTCGTGCACTCGGCCGTGGGCGGCGTCTCGGAAACCGACGTCAACTTGGCTTTGGCCAGTAAGGCTGTCATCATCGGATTTAATGTGCGTGCTGATGCTCCAGCCCGTAAGCTTGCAGAAGCCAACGGTGTAGATATCCGTTACTACAACATCATTTACGACGCAGTTGATGATGTGAAGGCTGCTATGAGTGGTATGTTGGCTCCTGAAAAACGTGAAACGGTCTTGGGCTTTGTGGAAATCCGTCAATGCATCCGTGTTCCGAAGGTTGGCATGATTGCCGGCTGTAAGGTCTTGGAAGGCGTGGTGCGCCGTACGGCTTCTGCTCGCCTGTTGCGCGACAACGTTGTGATCTGGACCGGGGAGTTGAATTCTTTGCGCCACTTCAAAGACGATGTGCGTGAGGTGAAGGCCGGTATGGAGTGCGGTTTGTCACTCAAGGGATATGATGACATCAAAGAAGGCGATCAGCTTGAAATCTTTGAGGTCACTGAAGTAGCCCGTACTTTGTAATGAGAGAAAAGTCCGCCTGAGGTCATCATTTCTTCGGGCGGCTTTAGAAGAAAGGATATAAAGACATGAGAGCTGCAAAACCGGGACGTGCTCAACGGGTGGCCGACCAAATTCAAAAAGATTTGGCTCGTCTCATCCCTCAAGAAGTTCGTGACCCGCGAGTCGGTTTGGTGACTCTGACCGGCTGTGAGATCACACCCGATTATGCTCATGCTAAAGTGTACTTCACGGTGATTGGAGCCGATCCCGAGCAAGCCAGACAAGGCTTAAATGCTGCTGCCGGCATGCTTCGCAATCATCTGTTTAAGTTATTGTCGATTCATACCGTGCCGACGCTGCATTTTGAGCATGACAGCAGTGTTGCCAAGGGTTTTGAAATGGATCGCTTGATTGCTCAGGCGATGCAGCAAACCAAAGGTGAGCAATGAAAAGAAAGGGTCAAGCAGTCGACGGAGTGCTTTTACTCGATAAGCCCTACGCGATGACCTCAAACGCTGCGCTACAAACGGCCCGGCGTTTACTCAATGCTCAAAAGGCAGGTCATACCGGGACGCTTGATCCGTTGGCCAGCGGCCTTTTGGCACTCACTTTCGGTGAGGCTACGAAGTTTTCGGCTGATTTACTGCATGCAGATAAAACTTATGTGGCCGGTATCAAGTTGGGTCAAAAGACAACAACGGGGGACTTAGAAGGTGAATTTATCCAGACTCGTCCGGTTAATCTTAGCCGGCAAGAGATTGAAAGTGTTTTGAGTCACTTTCGCGGAGAGATCCTTCAGGTTCCGCCCATGTTCTCAGCTTTGAAACGTGGAGGAAAGACCCTTTACGACTTAGCGCGTGAAGGGGTGAGCATTGAGCGCGAACCGCGTCCGGTGCGAATTGAAAAATTAGAGATTCTTGAATTGGCCGGAGAACTCCTGACTGTTGAAGTTACCTGTTCTAAGGGCACGTATATTCGTGTACTTGCCGAGGATATTGGTGAGGCGTTGGGATGTGGGGCTCACTTGGCAAGTTTAAGAAGGATCGGGGTAGGCGATTTGTCAATTGACAACAGCATTACTCTTGAAGCGCTCGAAGCGATGACGCTTTTGGAGCGCCGTAAAGTTTTAAAACCGCTCGATACGCTCATGCAGACGTTTCCAGCGGTTCACTTAAGCGAAAATGACCGCGTTCGGTTTTGCCACGGCCAGCGTTTGGCCTTAGGTTTACGAACCTGTCCGCGGGTTAGGGTTTACGGACCCGATAACATCATGGTGGGAACGGCCCGCGTCAATGAGCGCGGTGTGCTCGAACCCGAAAGATTAATTGCCAACAAGAAAGATATTGAGGCAACAAATGACTAGTACTCGTGCTATTCGCAATATCGCAATTATTGCGCACGTTGACCACGGCAAAACAACCCTGGTTGACAAACTCCTGCGTGCGGCGGGCACTTTCCGTGCCAATCAAGAAGTCCAGGAACGTGTGATGGACAGCGGAGATTTGGAACGCGAACGCGGCATTACGATTTTGGCTAAAAATTGCGCCGTTGAATATGAAGGCACTCACATTAACATTATTGACACCCCGGGGCATGCAGACTTCGGTGGCGAAGTCGAACGCGTGTTGTCGATGGTCGATGGTGTGTTGCTTTTGGTTGACTCAGTTGAAGGCCCAATGCCTCAAACGCGCTTTGTGACCCGCAAGGCTCTTGCTTTGGGATTGAAACCGATTGTGGTAATCAATAAGATTGACCGTCCGGGTTCTCGTCCCGATTGGGTTTTGAATCAAACTTTTGACCTTTTTGACAAGCTGGGCGCAACCGAAGAACAGTTGGACTTCCCGGTGATTTACTGTTCCGCTCTAGAAGGAGTGGCAGGCTTTAGCGACAATATTGAAGATCTTAAAAAGGTCGGCAATATGCGCGCCATTTTCGATACTGTGATTGAAAAGGTGCCGGTTCGTGATGATGATCCGGATGGTCCCCTGCAGCTTCAGATCTGCTCTTTGGACTACTCGAGTTACGTGGGCAAAATTGGTATCGGTCGTGTGCACCGTGGTCGTATCCACGCTGGTGAAGAAGTTTGTGTGATGAACGGTCCTGACGATACGCCCAAGAAGGTTAAAGTCAATCAAATCCTTATGTTCGAAGGTTTGGACCGTAAGCTTGTTGACTCTGCCGAAGCTGGTGACATCGTGCTCATTAACGGTATTGAAGAGCTCTCCATCGGTACAACTATTACCGATGTGGAACATCCCGAGGCACTGCCACTTTTGAAAGTCGATGAGCCAACGCTTTCGATGAATTTCCAAGTCAATACCAGTCCCTTAGCTGGCCGAGAAGGTAAGTATGTGACGAGCCGCCAGATTCGTGAACGTTTGGAACGGGAACTGAAGTCCAACGTTGCAATGCGCATGAAACTTACCGATGACGAAACGGTATTCGAAGTCTGCGGTCGCGGTGAATTGCATCTGACGATTTTGATTGAAAATATGCGCCGCGAAGGTTACGAATTAGCCGTTTCCCGTCCGCGTGTGCTTCTGAAAGAAATTAACGGTCAGAAGATGGAACCCTATGAAGTGCTGACCGTTGACGTTGAAGAAGAGCACCAAGGAGCCGTCATGGAAGAATTGGGCCGCCGTAAGGGCGATCTGCAGGATATGCAGCCTGACGGTAAGGGACGTGTTCGTCTTGAATACCGAATTCCTGCTCGAGGCCTGATCGGGTTCCAAAGTGAATTTATGACCATGTGCCGAGGCACAGGCATTATGAGTCACGTCTTTGATGACTATGGTCCGATCAAAGAAGGCGATGTAGGTGAACGCAGAAACGGTGTTCTGATCAGTCAGGATAACGGTGAAGCGGTAGCTTATGCTTTGTGGAAACTTCAGGATCGCGGTCGTATGTTTGTCAAGCCTGGCGATAAACTTTACGAAGGCATGATTATCGGTATTCACTCACGTGATAACGACATTGTTGTCAATCCGATTCGTGGCAAGCAGCTCACCAATATTCGTGCCTCTGGTACCGATGAAGCTATTCGTCTGGTGCCGCCCGTGCAGTTGACGCTTGAAAGCGCGGTTGAGTTTATTAACGATGATGAGCTCGTTGAAATTACGCCCCATACCATCCGCTTGAGAAAGCGCTACTTGACTGAAATTGACCGTCGCCGTCACGCTCGTGCCGAACGTGAGCAAAACGCTGGTTAATGTCGGTTTGAAATGAAGAAAAAGAAAATGCCCGCATTGTGTCCCTGTGGCAGTCAACTAGACTACGGGGATTGTTGCGGGCGTTTTCATGAGGGGACCCCGGTTCCCGATGCCTTGACTCTGATGAAAAGCCGCTATAGTGCTTTTGTCAAAGGCCGCCCCGATTACCTCTTAAAAACCTGGCACGAGAGTACGCGTCCGCACGATTTGGATCTGTCTGAGCCCGTAAAATGGTTGGGACTTGAGATTTTGTCAAGCGAGGTACACGGTGATCACGCTACGGTTAGTTTCGTTGCTCGTGGAAAAATCAATGGAAGGGCCTTTAAGCAGGTCGAAAAGAGCCGTTTTGTGAAGGAAAATGGGCAGTGGTTTTATCTTGATGGAGAAGTGAGCAAATGACGCTTCAGGAAAACCCGAAATGGATTTTAGAAGGCGCGCTTCTCACCAGTGATGTCCCCCTGTCGGTTGCGACTCTGAGAGAGTGTTTGGATAAGCGCTTCACAAAGGCCCAGGTATTACAGCTTTTGGATGAACTTCAGACCGATTGGCAAGGCCGGGCGTTGGAGTTGCGTGAAGTGGGTGAAGGCCTTTGGCGTTTTCAGTCGGTTGCCGCTATGCGGGATATCCTCAGAAAACTTCATCCTGAAGAAGCGCCGAAATACACGCGCACTATCATGGAAACACTTGCGGTGATTGCCTATCGGCAGCCTGTCACCCGCGGAGATATTGAAAAGATCCGCGGTGTCAGCGTGAATCCTAATGCTATTAAAACGCTTTTAGACCGCAATTGGATTGAAGTGATCGGACGGCGGGAAACAATCGGTCATCCTGAACTCTTTGCTACTACGAGGCAATTTTTGCTTGATTTAGGCTTAAATTCTTTGCAGGATTTACCGAGTATAGGCCCCGAAGAGGAACCTCAGCTTGAAGCTTTTGAATTATTCGAGGGGCAAACACAAACGGAAAATAAGGTCTCCAGAGCGGGCAAACTCAATGAACTAAAAGGTTTGGATGCCGAACACGCCCGATTGGAAAGCTTGATTGAGCCGTTAGATTTTGGAGACGATAACAATGGTCATTAAAAAAACGACTCTCAATAGAAAACCGATGGCAAAAAGAACGCCGTTTAGGGCACCTACTGCTAAAAAACGCACCGTTGCTCCGAAGCCATTGCCTGTAGCTGAGGCTTCGGTTGATTTATCTACTGTGCAACTGGGTGAGGCAAGTGAGAAGCTGCAAAAAGTGTTAGCTGATGCTGGAATCGGATCCCGTCGCGAGATGGAAGCTCTAATTGCCACGGGAGTTGTGACAGTAAACGGTGACATTGCAAAAGTTGGTGACCGAGTCCGTGTTAATGATCAGATTCGCGTTAAGGGACGCTTAATAAAGCGTGCAGCATTCGCTGGCGAGGTGCCTAAGGTGCTTTTGTACCATAAACCTGCCGGTGAAATTGTCTCTATGGATGACCCACAGGGTAGGGCTAGCGTTTTCGATCGCCTCCCTAAGCTCAACGGTGAACGCTGGATTGCAGTGGGACGGCTTGACTTTAATACTGAGGGAGTTTTGCTTTTTACGACAAGTGGTGCGCTTGCCAATATGCTTATGCATCCGCGCTATCGTATTGAGAGAGAATATGCTGTGCGGGTTCAAGGCGAGTTAAGTGAAGAAAATAAATCTAAGCTTTTAAAAGGCATCAAGTTAGATGATGGGTTAGCTTCTTTTTCTCGAATTGAGGATATCGGCGGGGTGTCAACAAACCACTGGTACCGTGTGACATTGGCCGAAGGCCGAAATCGTGAAGTCAGACGTATTTTTGAAGCTGTTGGTCTAACGGTTTCGCGTTTGATTCGTGTGCGATTCGGTGCGGTATTGTTACCTAAAGATTTGCCTCGCGGTGCAAAAATGCGACTTTCTGACGACTGGGTCAAGGGTTGGATAGAAGATCTAAAGAGTGGAAGCGCTCGTGCTGGTATTGTGCCCAACAGTGCTAAAGGGCAGGTGCAAAAAGTGGGCACCCGTATAGCCAAAGCTGGAGTCGGGGCCAATAAAGGTGGGCGGAAATTTGCCGGCAAAAAAGATGTGTATGAAAAAGGTTATGAGGGTGTGGCAGAATCGAAAAAACGCACGACCCGCCGTGTCATAAACGTTAACAAAACTGCTCGGGCAAGCAAGCGCACCAGCCGTTAAAATGTGTACGACATTTTTGCATTAAAGACTCATGAGTAAAAAAACTATCGATCGCGTCCCAATTTTCAACGATCCCTATGTCAGACGGTTGATGTCTTATTTGCCGGAGCACAAAAAAGAAATAGCTTTGGCAATTGTCTGCATGATTTTAGGGGCGGCAAGTTCTTCTTTGATTGCTCTTCTTTTGGGTAAACTGACGGATTTGGGTTTTTATGAACATAATCCCAATATTGTTTGGCTTACACCAATTGGCTTAATCGGTATTACGATTTTGCACGGCGGAACCCAATTTTTATCCAATTACCTCTTGCAGCGCGTAAGCCAGCAGGTCCTTGTGCGCATTCGCCGCCTGATGTTTGAGAGAATGATTCAGTGGTCTTCTCAAATGTATCAGCACTATATGTCGGGCAAAATTGTCTCCAAGTTTGTCAATGAAGCTTCAAGCGCTTTGGGAATGGCAGCTGAAATTCTGACAACCTTGGTGCGTGATTCACTGCAGATTATCTCTCTAGCCTGTATTTTGATTTACCACAATTGGCTTTTGACGTTGGTCACTCTTGTGGTAGCTCCCTTGCTTGCTCTTGTTTTGAAGTGGGTGAGTAAGACCGTGAAGCGCCTCACGATGAGTTCTCAAAATACGCTCGGCGAGATGAGTGTCGCTATTCAGGAAGCCTATGAAGGGCAACGCGTTATCAAAATTTATGACGGTTATGAGTACGAGAAAAAGCGCTTTGGCTTAATTAATGAAAAACTCAAGTCTTATGCCGTGCGTATGCAGTCAGTAAAGTCTTTGGGCACGCCTTTGACCCAACTTGTGACCATGATCGGCGTGTCGGTTGTCGTGGTGTTTGCTCTGACTCAGGCCCGTTTGGGGCAGCTCTCTATGGGTGAATTTACGACTTACCTTTCTGCCATGCTCTTGATGATGCCAGCTATTCGTCACCTTTCTAGCCTAAACGGTTCTGTGGCTCGTATGTCTGCTGCCGCAGAAAGTGTTTTCAAGATGGTCGATGAACCCGCTGAAGATGATACGGGAACTCAAACCTTGGAGCGTGCAACTGGTGCGGTGAGTTTTAGAAATGTTTGTCACACCTATGAAGGTGCCTCTCGCCCCGCAGTGGAAAACTTTACGCTCGATGTCAAGCCCGGAGAAATGATTGCTCTCGTAGGATCTTCCGGTTCCGGCAAGACCACACTTATTAATTTGATTCCACGATTCTGGACAATGAGCTCAGGCGATATTTTGTTTGATGGAATCAGTCAGAAAGATTTAACGCTAAAAAGTCTTCGCGCTCAAATCTCTCTAGTGAGTCAAGATGTTGTGCTCTTTGACGATACGATTGCAGCCAACATCGCTTACGGAGTCAGAGATAAGGTGACCGATGAAGATATCCGTAAAGCCGCCGAAGCAGCTTACCTTTTACCTTTTATTGAGTCTCTTCCCGATGGCTTTAATACTCGCGTTGGTGAGGGCGGCGCTAAATTGTCAGGTGGTCAGCGTCAGCGTATTTCCATTGCCCGAGCACTATTGAAAAATGCTCCGATTTTGCTTTTGGATGAGGCGACCAGTGCTCTGGATACAGAAAGTGAGAAGTATATTCAGGCCTCTCTTGATGAGCTGATGGTCGGACGCACGAGCTTTGTGGTTGCTCACCGTCTATCAACGATTGAAGGGGCAGACCGTATTGTCGTGATGAAGGACGGCCATATTGTAGAGATAGGAACCCATAGGGAGTTGCTTGATAAGAATGGAGTTTATGCCAATCTTTACAAGATTCAGTTTGCCGATAGATACACGCACATTCATGCTTAGCTCAATTGATAATTAGCTTTTGGCAAATAAAGAAAACTGTCTAAGCTGGTACTAGAGCAAAGGCCACGAATTAATCGTGGCTTTTGTTCATTTTGGGTTTTGTTTGTCGCGATAGATACAGATAAATGCTTAAAGCAGTTAGCGAAATTTAGTCGGTGATATTAAAATAAGCTTAATATGAAAAAGGATTTCCTATGGCAATTAAACGTTTTAGCTTCGCTTACGGTTACGGTGTAAAGTCTTTCGATTACGAAGAAAGCGATATTTTAAAAATAGTTCATACAGAGGATTTTCCGCCTATTAAAAATCTTGAAGAGGAAATTAAATTGGCGATTGAGCATCCGATAGGATTGCCCCCGCTCTCAGAAATCATAAAACCAGGTGATACAGTTGCTTTTATTTGTAATGACCCGACTCGGGTTGCTAATAGCAACGAATTTATGCCGGTTCTGCTAAAGGAAATGAATCGTTTAGGTGTGCCAGATGAAAATATGCGAATTATTTTCTCACTGGGTACGCATCGCATTATGAGCCAAGAGGAGATGGTGCAGCAGGTTGGCTCCGAAGTGGCCTGTCGAATTAAGATGTATTGCAGTGTGGCTACTCACAATGAGGACTTTCAATACTTTGGCGAAACTAGCCGCGGCACACCTGTTTGGATTAATAAGCTTTTGTGTGATGTAGATCACATAATTATGACCGGTACAATCGTTCATCACTATTTTTCAGGTTACGGCGGTGGTCGTAAGGCGATTTTGCCTGGATGCTCAGCTATGGAGACCGTTCGCAAAAACCATAGTTGGATGTTGGATCCTCGTGCTCAATTAGGTGTGCTCGATGGTAATCCCTGTTATGAAGACCAAATTGAAGGGGTATCGCTTTTTGCCAAAGGGCGTTCACTTTTTCTTTTTAATGCAGTGTTAAATGCCAAAAGAGAGTTTTTAAAAATATTTGCCGGTCACTATATACAGGCTCATAAAATCGCCTGCCAATTTGTTGATCAAGTTTACGGTTGTGTTATTCCTAAAGAGGCAGATTTGGTCATTGCTTCCTGCGGAGGCTATCCCAAAGATATCAATGTCTATCAAACTCAAAAAACGATGGACAATGCCGTGTGTGCAGTTCGAAAAGGTGGAGTAGTGATTTTGCTCTCTGAGTGTATCGAGGGTTCTGGATCAGAAAAGTTGGAAGAAACATTTAAGCGCCTGAAAACAGCAGAAGCAATTCGTGAAGAACTGGAAAATAACTTCCAAATTGGTGCAAATAAGGCTTATGCCATCACGCACCCGCAAACCAAAGCTGATTTTATTTTAGTCACCAAGCTGAATAAAGCGATGGCTAAAACGATGCATTTTTTAGCGGCAACCGATACAGTTGAAGAGGCTCTTGCAATCGCTAAACAAAAGCTCGGAGACCACCCCTCAACAATCCTGATGCCAGACGGCTTGCTGACAGTACCGCGGTTAGGTAAACGTATAAACGAATAAAGAACTATCTAAAGCAGAAGTTCTTTAGATTAAAGTTTTTTTGAAAATTGTGGACCTTCTAGAGTATTTGGGCCAACGAAGAGACTGTATCTATATGTCCTTCAATCAAAATCTTTGGATATTGCCCCTTGTAATGACGGCTTGCATTTTGCTTGCTATAAGTTCCTGGAATACGTACACATACGTTGTATACAGGTTTGCCATCTACTGTTTGAATACCGGCACCTTTCAGATAGCCATCGACTTGAGTCATGATGTCTTGATCATCAAAACCCCATTGAGTTTTTAGCCGTTTATGAATTTCAGCAGAACGACGGAATTCTTCTCGTGATGGGGAAGCGATTCGAACGAGTTCCATGTGGGTATTAAAGCGCTCTTTTGCACTTTCTGGACTGGATAAATCTTGATAGATCTTCTGAATTTTTGGGTCTTTAAGAATCGTATTTTGTGATTGAATCACTGAATCAGAAACATTAGGGACAACAGCCCACGAGGCGCTTGCCCAAACTGCTGCCAAAACGGCTAAAGTACAAGTCGAAATTCTCATTGCAACTCTCCTAAGTGTTGAGTTTTGATTCATCTTGTATAAGTATGAATTGAAAAAATTATAGGAAATACAATGAGCTAGTAACTATTAATTCATATATCATATATATGAATTTATGAATGAACTACCGCGCACTTACGTGCAAGGTTTCTTGGGAACGTATCCCCAATTCTAGCCATTGACGACTAGCCGCACCTGCAGGCAGATTTAGTACAACGGCGGGCGTGTCCACTAAGACGCCCCCATCGAGTTCGAGTAACTGTTTCAGCCACTCATCCCCGAGTTCTTTTCGACCTATATTGGTCGCAGCATTGATGTCAGCATTGATCAACAGCCCACGCGATCACGTTCACCTACTGATATCCATCCCCGCGCTTACGCACGGGGAATTCCCTGGCATACGTTAAACAATTATTTTTTCTGATCAGGACTGACAAAAAGAGAACAGGAATCTGCCCCCGAAAGTCTTCAGGCTAAAATCGAACTCCCAAAATAGCGAGCGTCAGTGGAATCAAAATAGCTGAGAGCATAGTAGAAACGAAAATAGCGTTACTGGCTGCGCCCTCTTCACTTCGAAATTCTGAGGCCATCAAATACACATTGATAGCAACAGGTAGCGCAGCGGTGAGCACGCAAGCGTTGGTTGTCATCTCATCAAGTCCGATGAAACAGGCAAAAATATAAACAAGAATTGGATGGACGATGATCTTAAGGCTTGAGATTGCAAGTCCTTTAGGCAGTGCGGCTGAAAAGCTATGCTGAGCCAAGCCCATACCGACGACAATTAATGCAATAGGAGTAGTCGCCAAAGAGATGTAGTCTAGCGTTCGCAGAGCAAAATCAGGTAGAGCCCGGCCTGTTAGTCCCCAGGCACTTCCAGTAATGATGCCGAGCACGACCGGATTTTTTAAAACTTTAAGTAACGAGCGAAAAATTTTTCCCCAATCTTTAAAGTTTTTGCTCTGACCGAATTCAACGCTCGCAATTGCCGAAGTCCAAAGTAACAACACGCTGAATATGATCAATAAACTGATGGTTGGCATCGCTTCATTGCCAAGACTGACTTGCACGATGGGGACACCGAGCTGAACATTGTTGCCAAAGATGGCCGCCATGCCGAAAATAGTCTTGCCGGTATTGTCGAGCTTGAAAAAGCGCCCCAGCCCTCTGCCTAAACAATAGACAAAAATGCAGGAACCAAAAAAAGCAATAAGTACCCGCCAATCCACAGGGGGCATTTTTGACAGATCACTCATTAGCGAAAAAAGCATCGCCGGCATTAAAAAGCGAAAGGTAAAGCTCGAGAGTGCATGAACGATATTTTGCTCAAAAAGTCTGCACTTAATCAGCACCCAGCCCAAAATAACCAGTAGAAAAAGTGGTAAACAGAGGTTAAGGTGATAAAGAAAAAGGTCAAACATAACGAAACTAAAATGGGCAGGGAGCCTCAATCGTTAAAAGTTGACCCGTCGAAGGGTGAATAAAGCGAATAGCCTCAGCGTGCAGATAAAGCCTATCGGAAGGGTGTCCGTAAAGATCGTCGCCGACAATTGCACAGCCAAGTCCCTCGGCATGCGCTGCATGAAGCCTTAATTGGTGTGTGCGTCCAGTTTTTGGATAAAAAGCGACTCGAGCTTGTCCTTTCTCATTGATATTGAGGACTTTAAAGAGTGTTTCTGCGGGCTTGCCGTACGTGTATTCAATCATTTGCCTCGGTCGCTCATAAGGATTTAGGCATAAAGGCAGACTGATTTCTCCCTCATTTTTTTAGGAGTTTTTTCAAGTAATGCTATGTAGCGTTTACGAACACTTCCATGGGCAAAGGCAGCTTGAAGCGCTTTATGGGTCTCTTTATTTTTTGCAAAAAGCAAAACGCCGGAAGTTGCCATATCCAGACGGTGCAGTAACATCGGTCCAGTTGCCTGCGGATAAAGCTTCATAGCGATTGAGTATAAGTCGTTGACGGGAAGTTTTCCCGGAACTGAGAGCATGCCGGCGGGCTTATTAAAAGCAACAAGATCGTTATCTTCATAAACAATGTCAGGCTCCCAGTTTTTAAAAGTATTTAATGCCAGCTGATTTTTTTCAAGACGCTCGCCTTCTAAGAAAAACTCTAAAAGCTTTTCATGACGCTCACGCGTGAAAGCATAAAAGGTACCCTCTCCACGGGCATCGTAGCTAGCAACCGGTCCCCACCAAAATTGTCCCATTGCAATAGGTGTGACACCCTCACAATAAGCCTCATTAAGCAAGGCAGGCAGTGCTGATCTCAAAATGGCTTTCAGTAAATCTTCTCGGTTAAGGTAGCCGGATAACAATTCAAGAAGTGAGGCTGAACGCTGTGTTTTATTTTGAATTCGAATGCTTTCAAGACGTCTTTTCCACTCGTTTTCAACTGCGACGTGAGTGCGGTGCTGAAAATCTGATCGCGCAGCCTCTTCTGCTTGAAGGGCAAGAATGTACTTTAGCTTTAACCGCTCAAGTTCGCCCGAATCAAATTGACTCGATGCAATCAGAGCCTGTCGATTAAATACCCCGCTTGCACGCTGTTGCTGACGGTGCTCTTTTCGAGCTCTGGCTTCATCTTTGAATCGAAGATACTTTTCCTGAGCCTGGAGTTTTTCCTCAAAAGCCTTTTCAATGCGTTCGGTATTAAGTGGCTTGAGCTTTTCAGCAGGCAACTGCTGCCAAAATGTTTTTTCAAAATAAGAATCAGGAGTGTCAAATTGGTCGCAGGCTGTAATAAAACCCAAGCTCTGGTCAGCTAAACGGCAAACCAGAACAGCAACCAGGCGACCGGCCTGGTTGTGGGCAAATTCATCCAAATGTTCGCGCACTAGGCGCGCTGCCTCAATGACTGAGGGATGAGGGCTGTAGTGATACGGGTAGGTGAGCACGCCGGCGTTATCAACGTCAGTACAATGCTCGAGCTTTTTAAACATATTTCAATCAAAAATTCTCTTTATCCGAAAGTCTAGCAAAAGAGAGAATACAACACGAAAAAAAGGCTCTGCTCGAAGCGGCAGAGCCTTTGGGAAATGAGAAAAACTAGTCAGACATTAAGAGAGTCCAACAATTTTTCCGTTAACAACGTCAATGCGAAGCGCGGCAGGTTGCTTGGGTAAACCCGGCATACGCATAATAGCCCCTGTGGTTGCTACTACAAAACCGGCACCAGCATTCAAGATCAAGCGTTCAACAGGTAGGGTGAAGCCCTTGGGGGCACCCAACCAAGTGGGTTCGTGTGATAAAGAGTAAGGCGTCTTAGCCACACAAACTGGTAAACGATCAAAACCCAACTCTTGAATTTGCTTCCAATCTTTTTTCGCAGCGGAAGATAACTCAATATCTTTAGCACCGTAAACGTTAACGGCAAGCTTTTCCAATTTGGTGAGCACATCATCATCTGGCTCATAGGAATAGTGCAAAGGTTTGGTTTCTCCAGCTGCGGCCTGCATTACGGCACGAGCCAATTCCACAGCACCTTCTCCACCTTTACTGAAGCCATCGCAGACCGCAAAACGAACACCTTTTTCTGCACAGCGGTTACGGATAATTTCAATTTCTTCGTCAGTGTCGGTAGCAAAGTGGTTTAAGCTCACCACAATTTCAGGTCCGAAATGCTTTAAATTCTCAATGTGGGCATCCAAATTGCATAGACCTTTTCTCAAAGCTTCTGGATTTGGCTTGCCAATATCGGCAAGAGGAACTAAACCGTGCCACTTCAAAGCTTTGGTCGAGGTCACTAATACAATGACAGAAGGATTAAGGCCGGCGGCACGGCACTTAATGTTGATGAACTTTTCAGCACCTAAATCGCTGCCGAATCCGGCTTCTGTAATCGCCCAGTCACCCAAGGTCAAGGCTGCTTTAGTTGCTACGACAGAATTGCAACCGTGGGCAATATTGGCAAAGGGGCCGCCGTGCACGAAAGCAAGGTTACCTTCAATCGTTTGAACAAGATTGGGTTTCATCGCTTCCAAAAGCAGGGCTATTAAAGCACCCGTTGCACCTAATTCCTTACAGGTGTAGGCCGAGCCGTCGCGTTTGATGCCGATAACAAGACGATCGATGCGGGCACGTAGGTCATCAAGGTCGTTTGCTAGGCACAACACAGCCATAAGTTCGCTGGCAACAGTGATATCAAAACCGGTTTCGGTCGGAATGCCGTTTGCAGGACCGCCCAACCCTGTAATGATATTGCGCAGCATGCGGTCATTGACGTCCAAAACACGACGCCAAATGACTGTCTTTAAATCCACTTGTCTTTGATGGCGGGCATTGTCAATCATAGCGGCCAAAAGGTTATTGGCAGCAGTGATTGCGTGGAAGTCACCTGTAAAATGCAGGTTAATGGATTCCATCGGAAGTACTTGAGAGTATCCGCCGCCGGCGGCTCCACCTTTCATACCAAAGCAGGGGCCGAGCGAGGGCTCGCGCAGTGCAACAACAGCTTTTTCACCCAAGCGTTTTAAACCTTGAGTTAGTGCGATAGATGTTGTGGTTTTGCCGGAACCAGCAGGCATGCCAGAAGTGGCCGTGACCAAAATAAGTTTACCGTGAGGCTTACGGTCTTTGTGTAGGCAAACTTTGGCCTTGTCACGTCCATAGGGTTCGAACTCGTCGTCGGACAAGCCGGCACTGTGAGCTAAGTCATCAATGCGAATCAATTTCGCCTCTTGGGCGATTTCGATATCAGATTTCATGAGACTCTCCAAAAGATAAAAGAAAAAAAACAAAAACAAAACCCACACAGTCTCAATGAGTAAAACTCAACGAGACAGAGAGCAGACAAGGGATTCTGAAGTTGTCTGCAGGATAATTTTTGATGGGAAAAGTATGCCTGAAAATTAGCTCGTAGCGTATAGAGCATCAAATATTTTTCCTTCTGACAAAGCATTTTCTCTGTATTTTTGATTTGAGTTGGATTTCGTTAATCTGTTTAGCGTTAGACTTAAAAAGTATGGCAGCTCGTTCTGTTGCTTGGTTTCTTGAATAAGGAGAGTTTTATGTGGGATCTGCTATTGAAAGGCGCCACAGTTGTTGACCCGCTAAATCGCATTGAGGCGGTCAGAGATGTGGCAATTGAAAACGGCCAGATTGCTGAGGTGGGAGTGGATCTCCCCGGGGGCGCTGCCCGAGTAGTCGAGGATTATGCCGGTAAAGTGCTTCAGCCCGGTATAGTGGACAGTCACGTGCACCTAGGTGAAATGTGGGGCTCTCCTTTTGGCTTTAAGATGCTAGCTATGGCCGGTGTGACTACGGCTTTGGATATGGCAGGTCCCTTAGATAATGTTTTAAAGAATATTCCAATTTATGGAGCAGGTATTAACTGCGCCATTCTTCAGTTTGCCTCGCCTCCGTTTACCTTTAAGACCAACGAACCTTCTAAAGCAGAAATGGATGCGCTTATTGATCAGTCCATGAAGGAAGGTGCTTTGGGTGTGAAGCTTTTGGGTGGACATTATCCGTTAAAGCCCGCGGTATCTTCTTTACTAATTAAAACCGCATTGCAACACGGAGCCTACATCGCTTGGCATGCAGGTACAAGTGAACATGGCTCTAACATTGAAGGTATGCGTGAAGCTGTCGAGTTGAGCCAAGGCAATTTCTTGCACTTGGCCCACATTAACGCTTACTGCCGCGGAGCCATTCGTCCTGAATTGGAAGAAACCAAGGAGGCAATTGACTTACTTTTAGCTAATGATCATATTCATTGCGAAAGTTATATCTCTCCGCGCAACGGAACGCGCCTGACTTGTTTCGAAAATGGCAAAGTGCAGTCCAAGGTAACGGGCAACTGCTTGAAGCGGTTTGGCTTTACAGATGATCGTGAGGGTATTGAAGCGGCTTTTAAGGCTAACAAGGTTTGGGCGGTTTATGATGCGGGCGGCTACTCTGACCTCGTGACAGGTGAAGAAGGGCTGAAGCTTTGGAAAGAAAATAACACCGATGTGGGCGGATCCTTTAACGTTAATCCTCCGCTTCCTCGTGTGTGGTTAGCTCAAGCAAAACGCCCTGACGGCAGCTTTGTGGTTGATGCGATATCCACCGATGGCGGCTGCATTCCGCGTAATGTGATCCTGCAACAAGGGCTCTCTCTTGTGAAGTTAGGCATTCTGACTTTGTCAGAATTTGCTGCTAAGACTTCGCTAAATCCCGCTCGTATGCTGCGGCTAAAGAGTAAGGGCCATTTGAGCGTAGGGGCAGATGCTGATATAACGATTTATGACTATGATACGCAAAAACCAGTAGCTACTTTTGTCAAGGGTAAGACTGTGTTTAAGAATGGTCATGTCTACGGTACAAACGGGACGGTTATCTGTACACAGTACGGTGAAGAGTTCGTTAAAGGAAAAGGTATCCAGACACTAGTCGTGGATCCCGGAGAACCGGTGGCGCCTCGCTTTGTGGTCTAACTTTGAAATTAAAGGAGGATGCAGTTCTGTCTGCATCCTCCTATGAAGCATCTGTCAGTTGTATTTGCGCAGAGCAAAAAAATGAACCTCAGTCATCAGATCAGAGGTTCTCAAAGGTCGGTTTCCATTGCTTAAATGGTTTAACTAATCCACCCGGGACATTGTGTCGAAACAATGATTCAAGCGCCAACATTATGAGTTAATGTCATAATCATTATTTGTTTTTTGATGATTAAAGAGCTGTCAACAGAAATTAAAATGTTCAACTAGGTCTCTTTTTCTCAAGTTCCTACGGTATTTCCCTCAGAACTTCAAAAATTAATTCAGTAATTCCTTTTCCTCTAAGTACTTTCTCCCACACTTTGGCTTTTTCATCAATCGAACTCGAGCTATTATCTTAAATCAATATATTGTTTTTAAATTAACAATGGGGGTCAAAATGGACTTTGAATTAAAGGACGGTCTGTGGATTCTCAACATTAATATGATTCAAAGCCTGGCTTTGGCGGTAGTGACCTACTATCTTGGAGTTTGGGTAAAAAGCAAGGTTTCTCTTCTGGAGCGCCTTTCTATGCCGAGCCCAGTTGTCGGCGGCATGATTTTAGCCATTATTTTGTCGATTCTTCAGGGATCGGAGATTTTGGTTGTCCATTTTGATTCAACTTTGCAAACCTTATTGATGCTTGCCTTTTTTACAACGATTGGCATGATGGCGAGTATTAAAGTTGTAAAACAAGGTGGAAAGCTTTTGGTTGGTTTTTTGGTGTCGGTCTCTGTTTTGGCAGTTTTGCAAAACGTTTTAGGGATGTCCTTAGCTGCTTTGATGGGGTTGGATAAACATTATGGGATTTTAACCGGCGCAGTTTCCATGATGGGAGGGCTTGGTACATCTGCTGCATTTGGTCCGTATTTTGAGCAAACCTATGGTATTACGGGTGCGACAGCCGTTGCCATTACGTCCGCAACTTTTGGAATGGCTGCAGCATTAATTTTGGGCGGTCCGTTTGGTGAGTGGCTGATCAGACGCTATAAAATCCATACGCCGCAGCCAGTTGGCGAGCCTGAACCGTCTTTGCATATTCCCAGCGATTTGCAAGCTGACATCGTAGCAAAAGAAGCCGGACATAAACCATCTTTCACTGACGAATTGATGAAAGCTGGGGGCTTGGTAGCGGTCTGTATGGCCTTGGGAAGTATTGTCTCTGAGTTTTTAGGACAATTTATCACTTTGCCGGCTTATATCGGTTCAATGATTGTGGCTGCGATTGTGCGCAATCTGATGGATTGTACGAAAAGTCTTAGGATTGACGGTGTCGGTCTTAATGCAGTAGCCGATATTAGTCTGGTGCTTTTTGTGACGATGGCGGTTAATAGTTTGAAGTTAGCCGAATTAGTAAACCTAGCCATTCCGATGTTGGTGATTTTGCTTGCCCAGGCCGTTCTTGTACTAATCTTTTCGTGGTTTTTCATTTTTCTGCTTTTTGGAAAGAATTATGACACCGTGATGCTCAGCGTCGGAGGAGTCGGGTTTTCAATGGGGTCAACCGCAAACGGATTGGCGGTGATGCAGGCCTTGTCGGAAAAATATGGATCCAATGCGCGTGCTTGGTTAATTGTTAGCCTGGTCGGTGCTTTCCTCATTGACCTAATCAATGCGGTGATCATTACTTACATGGGCACACTTTAAAAATTTTTTAATAAGCCCTTGATTTTTTATTAAGGGCTCTATAAAATGCAAAACTCTTTCGGGGGTATAGCTCAGTTGGTAGAGCACTTGCATGGCATGCAAGGGGTCAGCGGTTCGAATCCGCTTACCTCCACCAAAAAATGATTTGCGTCTCCATCGTCTAGAGGCCTAGGACACGACCCTTTCACGGTCGGTACCGGGGTTCGAATCCCCGTGGGGACGCCAGCATATCATCTCATACCGCATCAAGCAGTATGAGATTTTTTATTTCTACTTTCAATAAAACAATTCCAAAGCGGATTTAATCGCTGTTATTTTTTAGCATATTTTCTAAACAAATGGGATATTAACCAGCAGAGTCCAGTTAATATCCCCATCATCACGGTCAGGAAATTTACCAACCATAGAACTCCTTGACAGTTTTCCATGCGACATTTTGTAAGTGTTTAATGTCAGCTTCTTTCAGTGGCTTCTCACAACCGCCTTGATATTTGAAGCCCTCGGGGCTCTTCTTAAATAACACCGAATACATCATGGCGCCGTAAAGATAGGAACCGGCTGCGGAGGGATGACTCTTATCTTCCTGATGCAGGATTAAGTCAGGACGCAATTTCAAACTTTCTGCAAAAGCTAAACCAACAGGCAAGACCATGACATGATTGGCATTGCCAGCTTTGATCGTTTCATCTGCTAACGCCCTGGTATCTTGCGGTTTATCTTGTCTAGCCCAAGTAACAACCAAAATTGGAACCGCACCGGCTTTGCGGATTGTCTCAGCGTGTAATGCAACGTACTTTTGGAACGTTTCTTTGCGTTTGGCATTAATTGGTTCGTTACTTTGCCCTTGCAGGAACACCACATCGAACATGGGCTTGCTCTTTGCGTAGGGATCCATTTCTTTGTTTGGCGTCAGATAATCTTTGACGTTATGGTAAGAAAGCATCGCAGAACTCATTGTTAGAATTCGAGCTTTCCAAGGTTGCTTGGCTTCACGCGTCAAGCCTCGAAGATAACTGTGGACGCCGCAGTTGTAGAACGAATAAGAGTTGCCAACAATCAAACCGGTCTTAGGATTGCTAATCCCTAAATCGGTGACTTCGGGTTGGACTATATTTTCCAAAGCATTGACTGTCGTTGTAGCAAAAACAGAACTCAGCAACAAAGAAATTAATACTTTTTTCATAGATACCTCGATTAAAAACAGCGGATATCACGTATTAGCTAACAGTGTAAATTAAGGTATCTGAATTGTTGTGAAAATTTTCTCCATGGGCTAGTCAAATCAGAGTTTCCATTTTCTACAATAATCTTCAAAACCTCTTGATAGAGCGGACTGTTCTTATTTTCCGATCTGCAGTAAACATGCGCTTTGGCAACGGGACGGTGCCATTGAGGCATCACAGCAGTGACTGAGCCATCTTTGATTTGAGCTCGTACTGTGCCCAGATTCAGATCAATTGCGATGCCTGCACCAGCCAAAAGCATCTCCTTGCAAGTTGTGGCATCACCGTAATTAATTTTTTCACACTGCCTTAGCTTGAACTCTTCTGTACCATTTTCAATATAGTCGGCGTAATAGGGACTACTTTGATAGCGAAGCAGAATCGGACTTTTAATCAGCTCCTCTATCGTTTGGGGAGCGTGATGTTTTTTTAAGAAGTTTTCACTGACCAAAAGAAAGGTGTAGAAGTCATCGACATAAGTTTCATGTAGCCCGGGTTGCTTAGAGGAGTAAAAACAAAAAGAGAGGTCTGTTTGTTTATTGAGCAACGCCTGAAGTCCTCTGTCAGCAGAAATTTCAAAGTGAACATCGGGATGCATGGACTCATAATCCAGAAGAGCAGAAAGAATAGGTGTTCGGTCCATATTCACAGGTAGCGATATTCTCAATGTGAGGCGTCTTTTTGGGTTTTTCTCTTTACTTATGCTTTGACTCAGTGTTAAAAGTGTTTCGTGATTTTTAATGAGCTCTCTGATGTGAGGGATCAGTTCCTGGGCGTGAGATGTGAGTACGGCAGGACGAGAGCGCCGGTCAAGAAGGAAAATCCCTAATTCATTTTCAAGACTTGCAAGCATGCGCGAGGCTATCGGCGGGTCTATCCATAGCTTTTCTGCCGCAAGCTTTAGAGAGCCCATGTGATCAATGGTGAGTAGAAGTTTCCAAGCTAACAGATTGTCAGTCTTTTTCATTTTTGCATTAATTGTCTTTTTAACAATTATAGATTAAAGATCTGTCATTCTCTTTTAGGGTGTACTTTTCTAAAATAGTTAAAACAAAATTTCCAAGGAGACATATGATGCAGGAATACGGTAGTACAGATTTTCCAATGGTTCGATATGTGCCATATATGGGTGTAATTTGGACAGTTAACGAGGCCTCTAAACTGGGCTTTTATAACGGTCATCCGGATTGGTGCAATGTGGGGCAGGGCCAGCCTGAAGTGGGAATGATTGAAGGGGCGCCTGACCGTATCGAAGACCTTAAACTAGAGCCCAGTGACGCAGCTTATGGTCCCGTTGGTGGTACGCCAGAAGTCAGAGAAGCAATTGCCGATTGGGTCAACCGTACGTACCGTAAGGGCATGAGCCAATATACGGCAGAAAATGTGAGTTTTGCTTGCGGTGGCCGATTAGCTTTGACGCGTTTATATAGCATCTTTAAGGACGGTACTCGTATTGCTTATAAAAATCCTGATTACACGGCCTATGAAGACTATCTTTATCCTCTTCGTCACAACTGTGAATTAATTGAGCTACGTGCGCAAGAAAAGGACGGCTTTACCGTTCCGGTGGATCGTTTTGAAGACTTTATGCACGATGTACGCCCGAACGCTTTTGTATTCTCTAATCCTTGCAATCCGACCGGGCAAGTGATTAAAGATGAAGCTATGGAGCGTTACATTGATGCAGCTAGAAAGGAAAATTGTTTGCTGGGAGCAGACGAATTCTACGCAACCTTCTCCTATAACGAAGATGGAACACCAGCCGATAAGGCTGTGTCTGCGCTGCCTTATGTAAAAGATATTAACCGTGATCCGGTTATTGTCTTTGATGGATTGACCAAAGGTTTCCGTTATCCGGGCTGGCGCGCCGGTTGGGCAATCGGACCGAAATACTTAATCGAAATGATTAACCGCGCAGCTAGTGCTGTCGATGGGGGCCCCTCCACCATGGTTCAACGAGGAGTCATTAAAGAGCTTGCTCCGGGTCATGCGGAGGCTGAGCTTCTAGCAACACGAAAGGAATTTGCTGTTAAGCGCAAGATGATGATAGAGGGGTTGGCACAGTTAGGTATTCACACCCCTGCTAATCAACCCTTGGGAACGTTTTATATTTGGGCGAGTATTGAAAACTTGCCCGGCCAGCTTTCTGATGCAGATCAATTTTTCTATGCCTGTCTGCAAAAGAAAGTGATTACGGTACCGGGGCACTTCTTTGATGTGCGTCCATTCCGTGTTCGTCCGACAAAAGAACCGTATCGTCACTGGGTACGCTTCTCTTATGGTCCTAATCGTCAAACGATCAAGACTGCTCTTGAACGGATCGAGCAAGTTATTAAAGAATACAAATAACAACAGTAATAACGGGCGTTAATGCCCGTTATTTTTTCAGAATTAGGTGGGCCTATGTCAGAGTCTTTCCATAAACAGCTCATTGAGCAGAGAAGACATTTACACCAATATCCCGAAGTGGGATGGACTGAGTTTGAAACCACTTGGTACATAGTTCAAAAATTGCAGAGTTGGGGATATGACGTTCATATTGGACGCGAGGTAATTGATGAGAAATCTATACGCGGGCGCAATATTGAATTGGTCAATGAGGCACGAGCCCGAGCAGCAGCTCACGGGGTGCCCGAAACATTTTTGAAAAAGACCGAAGGACTTACTGGGTGCGTTGGGGAGATAAGTTTTGAAAAAGAGGGACCAGTTTTGGTGTTCCGCTTCGATATTGATGCTCTTCCAGTTCAGGAAACAGATTCTGAAAGTCATACTCCCAATCGTGAAGGCTTTCGTTCAAAAAGAGAAGGCATCATGCATGCCTGCGGCCATGATTGTCACGCATCAATCGGGTTGACGGTTGCGCGCTGGATAGCAGAGCACAAAGAAGAGTTGTGTGGAAAGATCAAAATAATTTTTCAGCCTGCTGAGGAAGGTTCTCGTGGAGCAAGAACAGTGGCGGCTTCAGGCATCATTGACGATGCAGATTTCTTTTTCGCAAGCCACATTGGTATGCAGGCTAAATATGGAGAGGTGATTATTGATCCTTATGGTTTTCTATGCGGTTCAAAGTTTGATGTGACTTTCATTGGGCGCTCTGCTCATTTGGGAGCAGATCCCCACAAGGGTCGAAACGCTATGGCAGCGGCTTGCTCAGCCACGTTGCAGCTTTTGGGTATTGCCAGACATGGCGATGGAATGACGCGAGTCAATGTTGGAACATTTCACGCTGGAAGAGCCCGCAATGCTATTCCTGATCGAGCGACAATTGAGGTGGACATCCGCGGAGAAACTATGGCAATTAATGACTATATGAGCCAAGAAGCCCAAAATATTTTTGCTGGCTGCGCCAAAAGTTACTCTGTCGGTTTAGAAGTCATTGATCAGGGAACAGTTTGCGATTTGCAAAATGATCAAAAATCTGTTGATGTTCTGAGACATTGTGCTCAAAAAATACCTGCATTAAAAACAATCTTCGAGAAATCGGATTTTGGAGGTTCTGAAGATGCAGCTATTCTAGCTCGTCATGTGCAATCTAAAGGCGGGCTGGCTGCATTCTTTGTTGTGGGAGCCGATCACTTGGCAGGACATCATCAGCCAGAATTCGACGTTAACGAAGAAGCGCTTGATGTAGGTTTTGAAATGTATGTCAACATTGTTAAAGAAATTTGCTCAATGTCTTTAACTTGATTTAGAACGTGCCAATAAAAAGACTGTAGCTAAAATACAGAGCGCTCCGATTGCCTCAGTGAAGCCAAAAGTAGCTCCCAATAGAACCACAGAGAGCACAACCGCAGAAAGTGGCTCAAAGCAGGTAAGCATGGAGGCGATCGGGGGCGCGATAAATTCCATACTTTTTAAGAAGCAACAAAAGGATACGATGGTGCCGCAAAGCACAATGTGTAGGTAGCAAATGATACCCATCGTATTCCAGATAACATTAGTTTCAAAGGGATTGTTATACAGACAAGCAGCAGCTCCGCTGAAAGTCATTGCCCAACCGATAACGGGAAAAACTGTCAGTTTTCTGACAACGCGTCCAGGCTGAATTGTGCCTATTGCTCCCAACATGGCAGAAGCCAAGCCCCAGGCTACGCCCGCTATAGAAAAGTCCATCGTGTCCCAGTTGCCCTTAGTGATGATGAGTAAAACTCCGAGCATAGCTAATACCAGACAGATCATTTCAAGCATCTTGATGCGTCTGTGATGAGCAATAGCAAGGTAAGCAATAATGAAAAGAGGCGAAGTGAGCACCATGATCGTAGCTGTGGCCGCATTTGAACTCGAAATCGATAAGAAAAATGTTGATTGAGAACAAAGAAGCGCGAAACCATAGATCAGGATGTCTTTGAAATTATCTTTCTGAAAGACACCTTTAATATGTTTGGTGCGGTTCCAAAAGAAATCAAGCAAAATCAAAAGCAGTCCAGCTCCGAGCAGTCTAATAGAGGTTAAATCCAAAACGGTAAATTGGCACTGAGCCATCAAATACTGAGCTGCTACTCCCATTGACCCCCAACAGATCCCAGCAATGGAAGCAAGTGTGACACCTTTGAGTGTTTTAATTTCCATAGAACCTAAACGCAAATGTTTTTTGTTGTTTTGTGATTGTATGCCTCTTTCTTGGTTCTTTGGATAAGCAATATCAGTTGTATTTCAAAGGCTAATGACATTGTTTAGAATCAAAAAGGTTGAAGGCTTGAAAATTGTGTTTGCTATGCATGCCAAACGACTAGCACTGTGGTTATCAATAGGCGTACTTCCCCTGACAGCTTCAGCCTTTGAAGTAAAGGTTCAAGGGGTGAGCGGGGATGTGCTCAGTAATGTCGAAGCGCTTTTAGCGCCCGTGAAGCAAAATAGTTTTACTGAAGTCCGGCAAACCTATCGCTCTCAAGTTGATCGTGCCATTACCAGGGCACTGCAGGCGCTTGGCTACTACCAAAGCATTATTCATTATTCCTGGCAGGAACCAAAAGGAAAAGATCCTGCAACTTTGATCGCCAAAATTCATTTGGGAAAGCCTGCTCGGATAGCTGCTGCCACCTTTACTGTGAGCGGTGAGGCTGCAGAAGATGAGGTTTTTGAGAGTCTGAAGAAAAATTTGCCTAAAAAAGGTCGCCAACTCAATCATGGAGAGTACGAGAATTTTAAGTCATCGGTTGAACGAGCAGCTGTGCGACGAGGGTATTTTGACGGAGAATTCACGCTCAGCGAGTTAGGAGTCAATGCTGTAGAAAATAGAGCTTTTTGGAGACTCAATTATGATGCGAAGACTCGCTACCGTTTTGGAGAGATTTATTTTCGAGGCAGTCAAATCCGAGAACCGATTTTGCTCAATCTCCTGCCATTTAAAAAGGGGGATCCCTACACTTCAGACGACATTTCAGAGCTCAACAGACGTCTGTCTGCCACAGGCTGGTTTAATTCCGTTGTCGTTTCCCCCGATATATTTTCAGGGCGTGCCAGCACAGATAAATCTTTGCCGGTTTATGCCAATGTCACTGCAAAAAAAGAAAATGCAGTTGAAACTGGGCTGGGTTTTTCAACAGACGTAGGTCCTAGGGGATCGGTAACGTGGCGCAAGCCGTGGCTTAACGATTCCGGTCATAGTCTTGAGGCTTCGACTGAACTTTCTTCGAAAGAGCAGCTTCTTGATGTAAGCTACAAAATTCCGCTGGAAAAAAGTGCATTAGAGCACTACTGGGTCATTCAGGGCGGTATAAAAAAAGAAGATTTAAACGATACAAAGTCCAACTCTGCATCAGTGATGATTTCTCGGCATTGGGCACCCTATGAAGGCTGGCAAAGAGATGTGCACTTGCGCTGGTCACTCGATAGCTTCGATCAAGGTGAAATCAGTGATCACACCATGCTGATTTATCCCGGGGTTAGTTTTTCTAAAACGACGACTGTCGGAGGGCTCATGCCCTCCTGGGGTTTGTCTCAGCGATACACAGTAGATTGGTCTAATTCGATGTTGGGTTCTGACATTGATTTTGTGGTTTTAGAAGCTCAGCACGCTCTGATAAAAACATTTGCCAAGCGGCATCGTTTGGTTTTGCGCTCTCACCTTGGTTGGATTCAGACTGATGATTTTGATCAGGTGCCTCCGGATTTACGGTTTTTCGCTGGTGGCGACAGAAGCGTCCGGGGCTATAAATATGAATCCATTTCTCCTGAGGATGATAACGGAGACTTAACTGGTGCAGAAAAAATGGTCACAGGTAGTGTGGAATACCAATACAAGATAAAAGGTAATTGGTGGGGAGCTGTGTTTTTTGATATCGGCCAGGCAGTCAATAATTTCAATGATCAGGATTGGAAAAAAGGTGTGGGCGTGGGAGTTCGTTGGCAATCGCCTCTTGGATCGATCAAATTGGATATTGCTAAGCCTGTCGGAGATCCCGATAAGCATGCTCTACAGTTTTATATCGGATTGGGGCCTGAACTATGAGAGCAGTTAAGATCATTTCACTGATTCTTGTGAGCGTCTTTGCTCTTTTTTGTGCAGCTGTTGGATTTTTGATCGCAACCGCCCCTGGTCTTCATTTATTGCTTAGTCAGGCTAAAGGTTATTTCCCTCAGCTTACTCAAGGCACATTTAACGGCAGTGTTATAAGCCTGGATGCAAAGCAAGTGGTCTGGGAGCAAGCAGGGTTGCGCTTTGTAGGTGACTTTGGCTGGCACATTGATATCAATAAACTGTTTTCTGGTGAAGTCGTCTTTAACGATTTCTATATTCAAAATGTACGAACTACAGTCAAAATTGGCGAACTTACTTTCAAACAATCTCAAAATGTTGATGGCGCTAGTTCAGCCGATTATTCCTCCACAATTGATCTCCGAGCGCTTCTGCCCATACATATTCAAAAGATTTCCTTTAAAGATTTCATAATTGATATTGATACAGAAGTATTAGATCTAAAAGAGCTTCAATCCGCTTTTCATTGGACTGCCGACGGTATTGATATCCCGAACATTGACCTGCGAGGTTCTTGGAAAAACTTCCCGCTAACCTTCAAAGGGGCTGTTAGTACAAGACAAGACGGAAAACTGCTGCGTTTGTCAGATGTGAGTATGAACTTGGGGGATAACCATTTGGAGGTAAAGGGAGATGTTCGCTTCCATGCAACAGTACCCAACCTTGATTTGGCTATGAATATTGATGCCGAAGATTTTTCTGAAATACTAAAGGGCATAAAGGGGCAGGCTAAAGGCAGGCTGCAGGTGAGAGGCCCAGTGTTGATGCCTTTGATTAATGCGGATATGACGGTTCATGATTTTTCGGCTCAAGGTGCTTCGGTTGGTTTTCTTCGTTTAACAGGAGCAATGAGTGCAGAAGAAAACGTTTCGGGTGGTGCTCGTCTGGTAGCAAACGACATTGCGCTTGCAGGGCTTTTAGTAGATAGCTTTAATGCTGATTTTTCGGGTTCTCAGAGTGCTCATGAATTAAAAATTGCCTCTAAATCCAAGCTTTTTCGGTTAAACGCAAGCTTTGCAGGTGCGTTAAACGACGCTATGGATATTTGGAAAGGAACGCTTAGCACTCTTCAGGTACAAACTAATTACGGTCCTGTGAGTCTTCAAAATCAGATTGCCTTGGGGTTTAATACAAAAGAGCTGATGTTAGATGTCGGTCAATTTTGTTTGACTCACCCTCATGCTCTTATCTGTCTGAGAAACGATTTAGAAATTGATTTACTCAATAAAAAAGCTTTTGATCTTCATATTGCACTCGAAAAATTTGATCTGGATTTTTTTAAGCGCTTTATCCCTGGACAATTCAATGCTACAGGTATTGTAAAAGCTGATGCTACGCTCACAATTGCTCAAGGGTTTGAGGGATTGCCGACGGGACAGGTCAGCCTAAACGGCCAGTCGCTTTTAACCCGCTATAGGTTTGAGCAAAGCGACTTTGAGATGGGGTTTGACTCAATACAAGTGGGTTTGGCTAACGACGGAGAAAAAATTAATGCAAAGTGGGCAGTGAAAATAGCACAAAATGGTGTACTTTCCGGTGATGTTGACATTATTGATCCGATGAAGCAGAGGCGTTTAGCCGGGAATTTAAAAATTGAAAAACTGTCGGCCTCTTTGTTTAATTCTCTGCTTTCTTCGGGAGAAACTGCTGAAGGAACCCTATATGGTGATTTGAGACTTGGCGGTACGTTGTCAGAGCCTCAGCTTTTTGGTCAGACAGGTATCCGACAAATGAGGGTTGACAGTACGAAACTGCCCTTTGAAATGCTGCCTAGTTCATTTGAGTTGACTTTTAATGGCAATAAAAGCGTACTTTCAGGAGAATTGAAAACGCCTAAGGGTGGCTTAACACTCCAAGGTGATGCCGACTGGAAAACATTGGCGCAAGGCAGTACCAGAATTGCGGCTAAGGGAGTGAAAATGCGTATAACAATGCCGCCGGCTGTTGAATTTGACCTGACAACAGACGTACATTGCGAGGCAAGTGCTGAAAAAATTTCTTTGAATGGTTTAATAGATTTACCTTGGGCCCGAATTCGGGTCTATGATCTGCCCGCTAGTGCTACGGACGTAAGTGCCGATACTGTGCGTTTGGATCGCCCACGCCCTAAATCAATCGACAGTTCTGAGGCTATTCCAATTGAAAGCAATCTTTTCGTCAATATTGGCGATGATGTGCGAGTGGATGCTATGGGACTGAAAGCCCGCATGACTGGAAAGTTACATGTTGTTCAAAATAACGGCAAGTTAGGTCTGACGGGTCAAATTAATGTCCCTCACGGGCAATTTAAAGCCTATGGTCAGGATTTGATTGTCAGACGGGGTGAATTTATGTTTGCCGGAGCGGCAGATAATCCGCTCATCAATTTAGAGGCAATACGAAACCCGGATAAAACCGCTGATGATGTGATAGCCGGGGTTCGGGTGACCGGTCAGGCTGATATGCCTGAAGTGACTATTTTTACCGAACCGGAAAAAAGTCAAACCGAATCGTTAAGCTATCTTATCCGAGGCGAAGGGCTAGATCCTGCTGGAGAGGATGACAACAGCATGATTACCTCTGCACTCATTAATTTGGGATTAAGTCAGGGTAACCGTGCAATTGAAAGTTTAGGCAATGCTGTCGGCATCAGTGGTTTGGGAGTGGATACTGAAGGCGTCGGGGAGAGCTCCATGGTGGCCGTAAGTGGCTATGTTTTGCCAGGACTGAAGGTGAAATATGCAGTGGGGCTTTTCGATTCATTGGCTACGTTGACACTGCGATACCGAGTGATTCCCCGGCTTTATATCGAGGCGGCCTCAGGAGTTGATCAAGCACTCGATGTTTTATATTCCTTTGAATTTTAATGGGCAAAAAAACGGTAAAAATGAAGACGTTTTTTGCTTTTTAGTGAAGTTAAACTTAAAGCTGTTTTAAGGAGAAAAAGATGCGTCCTTTTATGGCAGAAGTAGATTTAAACAAAGCTTATCGTCTTTTAAACGTAGGTGGTACAACGCTAGTTTCAGCGGCTTATGATGGTGTCAGCGATATTATGCCTGCAACATGGGCTTGCGCTTTGGATCTAGCGCCAACAAAGGCGACAGTCGTGATTGACAGTACTCACTTTACGCGTCCTTTGATGGAGAAAAGCGGCTATTTTTCTTTACAGCTTCCTACTGCCGGTATTGTGAAGGAAACTATGCGCCTGGGGGCAGTGAGCAAATTCGATATGCCCGATAAGGTCGAAAAAAGCGGAGCTAAGCTTTTTACAATGCCCGGTTTTGATATGCCTTTAGTTGACGGGTGTGCAGCTTGGATGATTTTTAAGATTTTGTCTGAACCGCATATTCAAAATCAGTACGATCTTTTTATCGGTGAGTGCGTCGCAGCATGGTCGGATACCCGAGTCTTCTCAAATGGGCACTGGCATTTTGAAAAAGCGCCCGCTGAATTGAGAACGCTGCATTATGTGGCCGGTGGTCACTTTTATACCATAGGAGAGCCGCTTGTCATTGAAGGCATTCTTCCCGAAGAGGATTGATGCCGGAGTTGACTTTATATGAGGCTTTGGCCGGACTTTTTACTTCTGCCTTTGTCTCTGCCACTCTTTTTCCAGGCGCAAGCGAAGCGGTTTTGCTTGCGCTCGTTTCTGCTTGGACTGAAGCGATTTGGCTAGCTTTGGCAGTTGCCACTGTAGCAAATACTTTGGGTTCGATGACAAGCTACATCCTCGGACGCTTTTTTCCTAAAAAAGTCTCGGACCAAGCTTTGCAATTCATTAATCGCTGGGGCGCTTGGGTTCTGCTTTTTGCCTGGGTTCCGGTGGTAGGCGATGCTCTGCCGCTAGCTGCAGGATGGCTGAGAATTTCGTGGTTAAAAAGTTCTGTTCTTATTTTACTGGGCAAAGGCTTACGCTATACAGCCCTAGCCTTTGGATTTTCTTATTTTTTCTAACAATATCAGATCGCAATCGCACGCCTGATGCGATATGATTCAATGAGTTATTATCCCATCGAAAAGTTGATTCCTAAAAATTTGTTTCTGTAGAGACTTTCATGAGAATTTTGATATCAAACGATGATGGCTACAGCGCTCCCGGTATTCGGGCTCTTGCTAAAGCAATGAGGCGTTTTGGTTACGTGACGGTTGTGGCTCCGGAGTTCAATCAAAGTGGAGCCAGTAATGCGCTCACTTTAACTCGACCTTTGCAAGTGCAAGAAGTCGAGCCAGGTGTTTTTACTGTCAACGGAACACCCAGTGACAGCGTGCATTTAGCTTTAACGGGTTTACTCGATGAATTGCCGGACTTGGTCGTCTCTGGTATCAATTGCGGGCAAAATATGGGCGAAGATACGATGTATTCTGGAACAGTGGCGGCTGCTATTGAGGGCTATCTGTTTGGAATTGACTCTATTGCATTTTCTCAAATAGAGCGCGGATGGAATTATCTTGATGATGCGGCTAGCCTTGCTCAGGGCATTGTAGAGCGTTTTTTGGAAAATAAAGCATCTGATGCTCAACCGCAGCTTCTGAATGTCAATATTCCGAATTTGCCTCTATCTCAGATTCAGGGCGTCGTCGCCACGAGACTTGGCCGTCGCCATCACGCAGAAAGCGTGATTAAGGAAACGAGTCCCAGGGGCTTTCCCATTTATTGGGTGGGGGCGGCTGGTCAGCCGAAGGATAGGGGAGAAGGTACGGACTTTTGGGCTGTCGAACATAAGGCTGTCTCTGTGACCCCTTTGCAGGTGGATTTAACAAATTATTCAGCTGTGCGCTCGGTAGGAGAGTGGTTGAGCGCAGGGCTTAAAAAAACTATTGATTAACGCAGCAATGCGAATTTGTTGAGGTTTTTGTCTATGAAATTGCGTGTTTTGGTTGTCACAATGATGGCTGGTGGAATGTTGGTCGGCTGCGCCTTGCAGGAAGTCGGAGCTCCTATTTATAGCCGAACAGGTGACATTTCTACGACAGCTCCGGTCTCTATGACAGGAGATACGTACACCGTTCAGCCTGGAGATACGCTCTATAGCATCGCTACGCGTCACGGTTGCAATCCAACAGAGTTGGCTCGTGCTAACGGTATTAGCGATCCTACACTGCTCTCACCAGGAACAGTTCTTCGTTTAACCTCGGCTCGTACGCAGCCGGTTGATTCCGTTGCAGTGGATTTGGCACCAGCTCCCTCAACTGAAGTGACGATCGGTGCTGAACCCGTTGCTGCCCAGCAGTCGTCGGGTAGCGTGGTACTAAATAATGGTACCAACGCAGCTGCAACTCAAAAACCCTTAGGCAATACCATGCTGTCTTGGCCAGTGGCGCGCAATCAGATCACTAAGCAATTTAGTGATGAAAATAGCAAGGGTATCGAAATCGCAGGCAACATGGGTGACGATGTCCGCGCCGCAGCTGCGGGTCGAGTACTGTATACCGGAGAAAATGTGAGCGGCTACGGAAAGCTCATCATTATTACCCATGGTCCCGGCGCAGTAACGGTCTATGGTCACAACAGCGAGTTGCTTGTCAAGCGCGGTGATAATGTGACCAATGGTCAGGTCATTGCCAAGATGGGCAATAGCGATAGCGACAGTGTGAATTTGCTCTTTGAAGTGCGTCACAATGACCGTCCGGTCAATCCGGTTGAATATTTGCCGCAATAAATTTTTGTCCGGGATATTTCCAGGTTCCGGTGTGTTACTGCGCCCGTTTTTGTTTATTCTGAGATGTTCTCAGTAGGCTATCGGGCGCTATTTTGAGGGATATTTCCAATGGCAAGAGCCCCTAAGGTTTTAGAAAAGTTTACGGTTGATATCGAATCGCTTGATCAAGATGGACGAGGAGTTGCTCATCGCGAAGGCAAAGTTGTCTTTGTTGAGGGGGCACTGCCCGGTGAGACTGTTACTTATGAGCGATTCCGTAATAAAAACAGTTATGAGTGTGGTCGGGCAGTCTCTATTGAAAAAGAGTCGGCTCTTCGGGTTAAACCGGCATGTAAGCATTTTGGTTTGCAGCCCGGCTGCTGCGGGGGGTGCGCTATGCAGCATCTGGAACCCAATGCTCAGGTTGCTATTAAACAGCGGGTTTTGCTTGACGCATTGTGGCATATTGGCAAAGTGAAACCGGAAACGATTTTGCCACCGATTTACGGACCGTTTTGGGGCTATCGTCACCGCGCTCGCCTGACTGTACGAGACGTAGAGAAAAAGGGTGGCGTGTTGGTCGGCTTTCATGAACGCTCTTCTAGCTATGTGGCCGATATGACTGAGTGCAAAATTTTGCCTCAGGCGGTGAGCGATCTACTGATCCCCTTGCGTCATTTTGTTGAAGGCCTCTCCATCAGACAGCGCCTACCCCAAATTGAAGTGGCTATGGGCGGAAATGGAGCGATTGCCTTGGTATTTCGAGTATTGGAGCCGCCTAGCGCAGCTGATATGGCAGCTTTTGAAGCATTTTCGCTTGAGTATGGAGTCAGTGTTTGGCTTCAGCCTAAGGGGCCAGATTCCTGCTATCCGTTGCACGAAAGCGATTTGACAGCCCTCAAACTTGAGTTGCCTGAGTTCGGTGTCCACATTTCGTTTAAACCAACAGACTTTACGCAGGTAAATCACCGACTCAATGAAACGATGGTTTCTCGAGCAATTAACCTGCTTGATGTGCGACCGGAGCACCGAGTGGCAGACTTTTTCTGCGGATTGGGCAATTTCACTCTTCCTTTAGCAGTTAGGGCTAAAACGGTTGTTGGAATTGAGGGGAGTGACCAGCTTGTTCAAAGAGCTCGGGCCGGTGCAGCTGACAATGGCTTGGCGGATAAAACAGAGTTTGTGCCCCGCAATTTGTTTACCTGGTCAACAGAGGATTGGGATAGCTTGTGGAATCAATTAGGCGGTATCGATCGTGTTTTAATTGATCCGCCCCGAGAAGGTGCATTGGAGCTTGCCCGCACGCTTGCTGCCACTGATAAGCGGCCGCCGCGTGTTGTATACGTTTCTTGTAACCCGGCTACTTTGGCTCGTGACTGTGCGATTTTGCACCATGAAGGCGGCTGGCACATTCGAGCGGCTGGTGTTATGAATATGTTCCCGCATACTGCTCACGTGGAAAGTATGGCTGTTCTGGAACCGGGGCCAAAACCTCAAAAGGTTGATGAGGTTATTGCAGAAACGGTTTCTGAAGAGTAACCGCTCATTTCTAGTACGGTTTCAGGCAAGGTCTGAGGTTGGCCTTGCCTGAATCTTTGCTACCATTGAACTATTAGATTAATCCAATGAGCGACAGGATATGGATTGGGACTTACAACTCAGTCACTACAAGCACAGACCGTTAAAAGAAGTGATTCGGGAGTTGGCTGAATTTGTTTGGGTGCGTATACAAGAGACGCAGCTCAATCAAGTGGCCTCCTCGTTGACCTTAACGACTGTTCTTTCTCTTGTGCCGCTTTTAGCCGTTATTTTGGTGAGTTTTGCGGTATTTCCGGCATTTGAGGTAAGAAGGGCGGAGATGGAGGCTTTGCTTTTTTCCAGCCTTTTGCCTGAGGCTTACAGCCAGCAGATTATCGGATACGTGAAGGCTTTTGCCGAACATGCTCAAGGGCTGACAATTTTCGGTTTGGCAGGCTTAGCCATCACCTCACTCATGTTGATTAACACCGTTGACGGAGCGCTTAACCGCATTTTTCACGTTCGGCAAATGCGCCCTGTTATGCAGCGAGTCTTAATTTACTGGGCTTTGTTGACTCTAGGGCCTATGGCTATTGCCTTCAGCTTGGTTCTGACCAATGTTCTTACACAAATTGAAGTTGGTGTTGAAGTGCTTCTGCCCGGATGGCTTCTTATGGTCATTCAGCTGTTATTTCAATCACTGATGTATGCAGCATTGTATGTTTATGTCCCTAACTGTAAAGTGAAGTGGTTTGACGCTTTTATCGGCGGACTTCTGGTAACAGTTGTTGGTGTGGCAATTAAGTGGGCATTCAGCTACTACTTGAGCACAGGACCGCTTACTACCATTTACGGTTCATTTGTGTTGATCCCGGTTGTTTTACTTTGGATTTATTTATCCTGGCTCTTAGCGCTTTCGGGAGCAGCTATTGCGGCTACGATTCCGATGCTCACAAGCGGTCGATACAGTGATATGAATAAGACTGGTAACGACTTTATTACTGGTGTCGCTCTTTTGCATGAATTGATGCTTGCTCAGGAAAAAGGGGATCCCTCTGTTTCTATTCACGTGTTATGTAATGCAGTGGACTCCTATCCTGAGGCCGCCGGTTCGATTTTAGAGCGCTTAGCTGAAGTGGGCTATGTTGGAAAACTAAAAGACGATCGAAAATATGATGAGCATTGGAGTTTACTGGTTTCGCCTCAGAGCACAACATTAAGTGCTGCTTTTGATGCACTGGTGGTCGATCCGAGCAACAGTCTCATCGCTAAAGAAAATTCACCACTATATGATTGGTACTGTTTGGTGACCGATGCTGAGTGGAAAAAGCGTCCGATGGTAGAGACGCTGAGATTCATTCATCCGATCAACTAAAAAAGGGCGAATCTTACGATTCGCCCTGAGTCACTCAAAATTCGTGTTACTTCAAAGCTTCGAACACGCGGTTTTTAATTTCTTCGATGCTACCCAAACCGCTGATGCTGCGGTATTTCGGAGCTGTAGCATCACCTGAGGCGGCCAAGTCACCATAGAACTTGACAAGAGCTTCTGTTTGAGAGTGATAAACGCTCAAACGTTTCAGAACCACTTCTTCCTTGTCATCATCACGTTGGATCAAAGGATCGCCCGTAATGTCGTCTTTGCCTTCAACCTTCGGCGGATTGTACTTAATGTGGTAGGTGCGGCCTGAGACCGGATCCACACGACGACCGCTCATACGTGTCACGATTTCTTCATCAGGAACAGAAATTTCCAGCACGAAATCAATCGGGATACCAGCAGCTTTAAGTGCTTCTGCCTGTGGGATTGTGCGGGGGAATCCATCAAAAAGGAAACCGTTGGCGCAATCGGGCTGCGTTAAGCGTTCTTTGACCAAACCAATGATAATGTCATCGGAAACCAATTGGCCCTTGTCCATCACCTCTTTAGCAGCTAAACCGAGAGGGGTACCGGCCTTAACGGCAGCACGAAGCATATCACCCGTCGAGATCTGGGGAATGCCGAATTTTTCTTTAATGAAGGCCGCTTGCGTGCCCTTGCCGGCACCCGGAGGTCCAATCAAAATTAAACGCATAATAACTCCTCATTTACTTTCCGATGACTCAAGGGATTTGAGCCACAATTTTCTATTTCATTGTAGACATCTTATTGGGCAAAGTGTGCGCCCAATAAGATAAATTTAAATCAGTCCCTTTGCGTAGACTTCGCGCACCCGATCCAGGTCCTCTTGTGTGTCAACTCCGGCAGGCAATGCACCGGGTAAAACCGCTACTGCAATTTTGACGCCATAATAGAGCGCTCTTAACTGCTCTAAACTTTCCCATTTTTCGATGGGAGCTTGCTCCCATTGAGGGTAACGCTTTAAGAATTTCACACGATAAGCATAAAGGCCTATATGGCGTAACGCTTCAAGCCCTTCAGGAAACTTAGTCCTATCCTCTCGGAATGCATCACGCGGCCAAGGGATAGGGGCACGGCTAAAAGTGATGGCGTTACCCTTACTGTCACGAACAACCTTTACAACATTTGGATTTAAAAACTCTTCAATGCTATCAATTGGGTGCCCGGCGGTCGCCATTTCACATTCCGGATGAGAAGCCAGAAGTTCAGCTACATTGCGAATAGCTTCCAGAGGAATGAGCGGTTCGTCACCTTGGACGTTTACCACAATAGCTTCATCGGGTAAGCCTAGCTTGGCAACTGTTTCAGCCAATCGGTCTGTACCCGTCGGATGCTCTGCAGAGGTCATCACAACTTTGACGCCATACTCTTCACAAGCTTTGACAATAGCTTCGTGATCGGTTGCAACAAAAACATCTTTTGCACCAGACTCTTGAGCACGGTGTGCAACGCGAACTACCATCGGCTGACCGGCAATATCTTTAAGGGGTTTTTCAGGTAGTCTTGTTGATTTCATCCGAGAGGGAATAATGGCAAAAAATTCAGTCATTTTAGGCTCCCCTTACAATTGAAAGGCGCTTTTTATACTCTTCGGCTTCTTCGCTACTGAGTTTTTCAGCTTCTTCAACGATCATATTGGGGATATTATCTTTAACTGCAAAAGCAAGTTTGCAGCGCGGGCAAACCAAAACTGACTTTTCGGCATCCCAAACAATTGCCCCCTTGCAAATGGGGCAGACTAATGTACTGGTTAATCGTGGGTCAAGTGACATTTTAATTTGAGGCCTTTTCTTTCAATTTATGTTCAATAAGATCCACCAGGTAAGGGTCAATATCGACTAAATATTCCACCGTATAAATTCTCGTATCCTTTGCAATTTCAGGTTGCTGTCGGCACTTTACGGCATCCTTTCCGGTGATCAGAATAAGCTCTTCTGGACGGTTTTTAAATGGGTTTTCGTCGAAGGCATAGTGATCGCCTAACTCCATTTCCGGCCCTTCTATATCATGAGCTCTGAGCATCGCAAAAAAGCGACCGGGAGCGGCAATACCTGCAGCCGCTAAAACCGGCTTTTTCATTTCGGCAATTGCCTCGAGTGTCATTGTACGTGTTCCATCCAATGACTTTGCTCGACCTAGCGTTGCGGTTGCTGCAAAGCGAGGAGTCCGACTGTCGAAAGTATCTTCCGTTGCATTTAAAACGATGGCATCCACTTCATCTAGGCGGGAGGGTGGTTCACGGAGAGGACCGGCAGGCAGTACCCAACCGTTTCCAAGGCCTCTCGCACCGACAACAGCCAATTCCACGTCGCGGGCCAATGAATAATGTTGCAATCCGTCATCAGAGATAATGAGATCACATTCAGGGTGTTTATCGAGCAGTAACAGCGCTGCAGCAACCCGGTCTCTGGCTACAGCAACCGGCACCAGAGTCTGCCTGGCAATTAAAAGCGGTTCATCGCCCACGTTGGCTGCAGGACTGTCAGTATGTACCATTTGAGGTGCATCATCTTTGCGACCGAATCCTCGAGAGACCACTCCGGGGTGATAGCCGCGACGCAGTAGTTCTTTAACTAAGGCAATCGTAACGGGTGTTTTACCTGTGCCGCCGACATAAATATTGCCGACCACTACGACCGGGACAGGCAGACGGTGCGGTTTAGTTTTCAGCCGTCTGTTGCGAGCAATACAGAGAAAGACTAATGAAAGAGGGGAAAGAGCCCATGCCAAAAGACCTCTTTTAGTCCATTGGCGATGCAGCCACGATTCAATTGTGGCTCGCATGGCAGTCTCCGTTTACGTGAAAAATTGACTCTCGACCCTCAGGGCCGGAACTGTCAGAAAGCATATATTTTTTCTCTACCTGCTTGAAAAAAGCTAACTTATTAATGTTAGCAAATATGCAGAAAAGCGACTCAGATTTTTAGTAAGATCAAACAATTCTAAAGTTCAAACAGCTGCTTTAATTCCTCGACTGTTAATCGTTCGTCAAAGGGCAGATATTGGCCCTTTGAATTCTTGAAGACACCATAAGGAACAGCTCGGCAGCCCGCCCGTCTGTGAAGTTTGGTATTAGTCCAAACTTTATCGCGTATCTCTACCGGCAACTTTTCTACTGGGCCATAGTGAATGCCGCGAAACTCAATATCTGTAAAGTGAGCAAAATGTTCCTCAAGTTTAGCCAAAGGATCTTTGTCAATCAGAATGGTGGTTGCCTGAGGCTCGGAGTGAATATTCATGAAAGAAATCGGGCAGAACACGAATTCAATCTTATCCATAAAAGGAGCAAGTTTTCGATGAAGCTGCCAGCAATCTCTGCATTGGGTATCAAATGCGACATAGGCTTTAGGGCGGCCCGCTTGTCCTTTTGAAGAAATCCCGGTCCCTTCCTTTTCGAAAGACTCGTACATCTTTTTGCCATCCCAAATCACTGGAACAGAAGCTGGAGCGGCATGAGCTGAGAAAGTACCCAGAGTCAGTAAAGAGGCAATGCCACCAATGAGTGTGTCGCGTCGCGAGAATTCTTTCATATCAAGCTCCTATAGGCATCGTATCAATTGTACGTACAAAATCACCGGAGCATACATCATAAATGCACGGTCACTATGCCTTTTTTCAACTGAGCAACAGGATGCCAATCCTGTTTAGCTTTTCTCAGACCGGCAATACCTAAATCTTCTTCGCGGTTTAAGTACTCAATGCAAAGTGGCAAACTCTTTGCAAACGCTTGAGATAATGCCGGGTAGGCTCCTGGTACGGCACGGGTTGCTTTTTCGATGTGCACTGACAAAATGTCTGGAGCACTTCTTGCACCGTAGGTAAAGCCCAGTATCCGGCCGCTGTCATGCAGAATTCCTCCGTATACTGGCAAATCATCCCAATTGGCTATAACTGTCTCAATAGCCTGACGTTCTTGAAGAAGCCCCTCGTTCATTTCCCTACCTTCATACCATTCGTTCAAAAAAGCTATGCAGGCATCGTGCATATCAGAGGTATAGATATCAAATTTAGCTTCTGGACAGGCTTTGTAGAAACGCTTTACAAAATTTCTCTTGCTGTGAAAGTGAGATCCTGGTAAATCAACAAAGTCAGAGCAGGCATAGACATAATCCCAGCGATCGGGATTATTTTCAACAATAAATTCAGCACCCGAGTAGGCAACTTTAAGATCATCCAAGATATGGTCGACTAAGCCGAAAAAGCGCAAGGGTTTATTATCTGAAAGGGCCTTTTGTTTGAGTGCTTCAAAAATTTCCTCTGTAGCTTTTGTCTGCCCGATCGGCATATAAAAAACAGAGCCAGCATCCAGCTGTCGTTCTAAAATCAGGAAAGAATTATTAAATTCAAAATACCGAAATCCGATTTGTATGCCGCGACTAAGCAAAGACACGGGGCTTAAGTCACAGTCCCCATTTCCGAATTTGGGGAGATACTTTTCAATAATAGGTAAATCGTCCCCAGAAAATAATTTCAATTCCATAATCCGCTTTCTATATTAAAACTCGTAAACATTACGATAGTTAAAAGGATTTTGCAATTGACTTTTCGTTAAAATTCCTGAAATCAATCGAACGAATAGTTTTATGTATTTTCATCAAGAAAATCCCTTTCATTCTGAGACGGTTTGGACAGTTTCTGAACTCAATGACAGTGTCTCGCAATGTCTTCAGATAAATTTCCCTCCCCTTTGGGTCAGTGGAGAAGTCCGGGGTTTTACTCGTGCGGCATCAGGTCATTGGTACTTTACGTTAAAAGATGAAACGGGTGAATTATCCTGTGCGATGTTCGCTGGCAGTAATCGCCGAATGAATTTTCAGCCCAAAACAGGCGACCACCTGGAGGTTCACGGTCAGGTGAGTGTGTACCGGGCTCGAGGATCCTATCAGATGGTTGTCGATACGGTGAGACGTGCCGGAATGGGTGAATTGTACGAGAGGTTTCTAAGACTGAAAGAAAAGCTTCAGGCAGAGGGGCTCTTTGATACTGACCGGAAAAAAACTCTGAAGCGTATCTATACCAAAATCGCCGTGGTGACGAGTCTGCAGGCTGCAGCATTACGAGATGTTTTAACAACATTGCGTCGACGCGCACCCTATGCCAAGATCAGTATTTTTGAAACTGCAGTTCAGGGCGAAGAAGCCCCGAAAGAAATCATCAGAGCTTTGAAAAAAGCAGATCAAAGCGCTGAAACGGAAGTTATTTTATTGGTCCGTGGTGGGGGATCACTTCAAGACCTCTGGGCTTTTAACGACGAGGCACTGGCCCATGTGCTCGCTAATTTATCAAAGCCTGTAGTTGTTGGAGTAGGGCATGAAAGTGATGTAACTATTGCCGATTGGGTGGCAGATTTAAGGGCTGCGACGCCAACCGCTGCTGCTGAACACGTTACCGAAAGTGCCCAAGTGTTGCTACGGGAAATTAAAGAAATACAGCAATCCCTCAGTTTTGCTTTTAACCATACATGGACAGAGCGAGCTCAGCTTATTGATTCTCTTTTTAGGGAAATGCCAGATCCCGTTAAGGAGCTTTCTCAGGCACAGACGCTTTTAAGTCAAAATAACCATTTACTTGCTGCTCTAATGCAAACGCAATGGAAAGTGAAATCAGAAAATGTACGTTCTCTCAGAAGCTCATTAGTGCATCCAAGTAGCCGAGTGTTTGCCGAAAAAGAAAAATGTTTGCGTTTGGCTGAGCAACTTGAGCCTATGCTGCTTCAGCGACTGCAAATGTTGGAACATAACCGATCAGCTTTGACTGAACTTATGACGGAATTAAGTCCGGAGGCAATTTTGAAAAAGGGATACAGTTATGTGACTGACCGTCAGGGGCAGTTTGTTAAAACCTCTCAAAATCTGCCGCCGGGAGAAACCCTTGATGTTCATTGGCATGACGGTGAGGCGAAGGTTTGTGTGATTGATTAAATAAATTAACTCGCTTAGTTTTTTCTATCGAATCCGTTTGCCCACTTTGTTTTTGCGTACAATCAAAGAAATTATTTAGGAGAGAGAAATGCCTTTTCAATTACCCACACTAGCGTTCCCAATGAACGCTTTGGCTCCGGCCATGTCTGAAGAAACGATGCAGTATCACTACGGTAAGCACCATCAGACTTATCTCACCAATTTGAATACCGCTATTCAAGGTACGCCTTTTGAGTCCATGTCTTTGGAAGAAATTGTGCTTGCCAGTGACGGTATTAATCCGGGCGTATTCAATAATGCCGCTCAGGCTTGGAATCATGCCTTTTTCTGGATGTGTCTGAGTCCTAAAGGCGGAGATAAACCTCAGGGCGAATTGTTAAGTAAGATTGAACAGCGCTGGGGTTCCTTTGAGGCTTTCCGTGAACAATTTATTGCTAGTGCTGCCGGTAATTTCGGCTCCGGTTGGACGTGGCTTGTGCTGACACCGCAAAAGACGCTTGAGATTGTCAATACGTCCAATGCCGGTACGCAGTTAGCCAGTGACAATACGCCTCTGATGGTTGTAGACGTTTGGGAACACGCTTATTACATTGATTACCGTAATTCCCGTCCCAATTATCTCAATGCGTTATTTGATCATCTGATCGATTGGGAATTTGTGGCGCGCAATTACTATAACGCCAAGTAATTTTCTGTTGCTCAGACAGATACTAAAGGCCTCTGGTTCTCAGGGGCTTTTTCTTTGAGGTGTGTCGGACAACTGAGCACTCGCAGAAATATGGTTTTTGTTGAACCATCCGCTGTTCATTTCCAAAGCCCAGCGAATAGGTCTGATAGAGCAGTGCGTATTTTGAGTTTGGGCTTTCATGTGCCGGATGTTGATTAATTTGGCTTTTTCATCAAAAAAGGCGACATCCAAATCAATTGGGACATCCTTCATCCACATACAAATGGTTCTTGAAGGATTAAAGACAAAGAGCATTCCAGTATTGTCTTTTAAGAAGTGCCGTCCCTGAAGTCCTTTTTGCTGTTGAGCTTCAGTGGTGGCGACTTCAACTTCAATCTGGTGATTGTCAATATAAAGGGTTTCGGCCGAGCTCAAAGAAGATAAGACACATAAGCTAAAAAAAGAAAAACTGCGCGCGTAACTCAAGGTTACAGCCCGCGCAGTTTTGAGCAAAGAATACACTGTGCCCATGACAAACACAGCCCTCTAGCTTGCCGCGTCGTCGGTCTTCATTGGCGAGGGAATTACGCGCGTAGCGTGCAATCCGCGTTCGGATTGTTCGAATTCAAACTCGACCCGTTGATTGGTTTGCAAGGTCTTGCGACCGGGCATTTCAATGGAACGGAAATGCACAAACACTTCCCGATCCTGACCGTCGGGGATAATGAATCCGTAACCTTTGGCATCCGAGAACCATTTCACAGTACCGGAATTCATAAAACTTCCTTTAAAAGAAAGCAAAGGCAACCTAGAGAGAGTTCTATTTGTCTGCTTTCATTTTCCATCATAGGCTTATTTACGAGCATTGAGTACTTTTTTATTAATTATTTTTAACGAGATTTTGATTGCGTCAGTCAAAGAAAAATATAACGCTTGGTCTCACCACTGTCTTTTTCATTACAAATGAATATAATGACGAAAACGATTATCAGAATCATTCTCATTATCAATGCTGCAAGGACGATTCCTTCAACTTACAGTCATTCCCATTGTGATTTTTTCCCTTTGGGTTTTGTGTGCGAAGTACTCCGATATTTCGCCGATTCTGTTACCCGCGCCGCAATCTGTTCTGGAGACCTTTAAAGAACTTTTAGTATCCGGGGAGTTAATTGAGCACATTGTTTCCAGTGCTAAAAGGACGTTGAGTGGTTTTGCGCTATCGAGTTTCATTGGAATCTTGCTTGCGTTGATTTTTTCTCAAAGCCCCTTAGCAAAAAATTTAGGCTACTTTGTTGTCGAAGCAGCCCGTGTTACTCCTCCTTTGGCATTGATTCCGCTATTGATTTTATGGCTTGGCATTGAAGAAGCACCCAAAGTGGCCATTGTTTTTCTATCAAGCTTTTTTCCCGTTTATCTGAATGCGCTCACAGCGATTGAATCGGTGGAACTCAAATTAAAAGAAGTTGCGAAAACGCTGCACTTCAGCGCCTGGGAGACTTTTCGGTTACTGACAATTCCTGCGGCGTTGCCGGGAATTCTGACAGGACTTCGCGTCGGTTTCGGCTACAGCTGGCGTGCTTTGGTCGGTGCAGAGCTAATTGCTGCTTCCAGCGGGTTAGGTTTCATGATCAGTGAAGCGAGCGAATTTTCTAAAACTTCTGTTGTTTTTGTTGGCATCTTTTCCATCATTGTGATCGGTGTTTTCATGGATTGGTTGCTTTCTTCGCTTATCAAGCGTTATGCAAAATTCTTTTCTGTGTGACTGGAGCCATGTTTTCTATTGAATGCCGCAATCTCAGTAAAGAATTTCACAGTGCAAACGGCTCAATAAAGCCGGTAGACGGACTTTCATTGAGTTTTAAGGCCGGGGAAATCCACGCGGTAATTGGAGAAAGCGGGTGTGGGAAAACAACGCTTTTACGTCTGATTGCCGGACTGGAAACTTCAGATTCGGGGACAGTAAATTTTTTACCCGAAGAAAGATCTCCGACAATTTCCATCGTCTTTCAGGAACCTCGCTTATTTCCGTGGTTTACCGTCGAAAAAAACGTTGCTTTGTCTGTCAGGCATTTAGATACAGATGCGCAGCAAGAAAAAGTCAGCAGGGTTCTTGAGTTGGTTGGACTTTCCCGATGCAAACATCTTTTCCCTTCTCAATTATCGGGCGGAATGGCTCAGCGTGTGGGGCTCGCCCGTGCGTTATGTCCTGAGCCCGACATTTTGCTTTTAGACGAAGCCTTCAGTGCACTCGATGCGCTGACACGCTCGAAGATTTACCCCGAATTTATACGAATTCATGAAAGGCAGCCGGTAACGACCGTATTGGTAACTCACGATGTGACAGAAGCAGTGCTGCTTTCACGCAATATTTTCCGCTTGGGGCACGGCAGGCTCCTTAAAACCTATTGTGTTGATCAGCCGTATCCAAGAACTTTGGCGACAGTCGGAGTGGGAAGCTTGATTGAAGATATTTTGAACGATTTTTTAACTGTAACAAAAGGGGATCACTATGAAGCTTAAGGTTTGTTTGGCAGCGATGCTGTCTTGTGCAGTTGGTTTGGCTTGCGCCCAGACGATGCCGAAAGAAATCAATATTGCTTACGTAAAAGCACCATTTAATCTTCAAAACATGGTGATGAAGAATCAAAACCTGCTTGAGAAAGCCTTTGAAAAACACGGCACCAAAGTGAAATGGCACACCATTACTTCGGGTGCCAAACAAACACAAGCTATGGCTGCCGGTGCTTTGGACTTCTCCGCGGTGATGAATACAGCATCGCTGCTGTCGACAAACGGTGCGGGCAATCCCGTTTTGATTGCCAACGGCGTGGCTCACCCGGCGGATACTTTCGCGATTGTCGGTAAACCCGGCAAGGCAATGACTGTTAAAGATTTGAAAGGAAAGAAAGTAGCCGGTCCTCGCGGGACGGTTTTGCATCAATTGTTGGTTGCTGCTTTGCTTAAAGAAGGAATGTCCATTGATGATGTCGAATTTTTGTCAATGGATCAGCCTGCCGCTCTCTCAGCTATGTTAAGCGGCAATGTTGATGCTTCGCTTCAAGCTGCAAGCGGCATTATCAAAGCAGAACAGGCCGGAGCCAAAGTTATCACTACAGCTAAAGGTCTTGTCAACGTGAACTTAGTGATGACCGTTCGACAAGTCTTTGCTGAGAAATATCCGGAAGCTGTCAAAGAAGTGGTGAAAGTTCAGCGGGATACCCTCAAGTGGATCAGCGAGCATCGTCAGGAAGCGATTGCCTTGGGAGCCAAGGAACATGGCATCAGCATTAAAGACGCTACCCAATTGGCAGATTGGTCCAATTATTACGATGTCGTAACTGACGAAGATATTAAAGGTCTGCAACAAGATCAGGACTTTCTGATTGCCAATAAACTGATGCAAAAACCGGTTGACGTCGAAAAACTCGTTTTACCCGTTGCTCGTCAGTAACTGTAAAGGAGACTGAATGTTTTTCTACAAAACCCCTCAAACGATTACGGTTCGCGATGAAGAAGGCGCAATGTCCTTTGACCGAGAAGATCTTATTCGGTATTCCGGTCAGGGTCATCTGATTGCCAGTGCCTTGGTCATGAGGCTTTTATCAGATGCTTTTGCCCGTCTGAGTCCGAATGAAGCACCGCTGCTCAAAGATATTTGTGTGTTGTCTGCTTTCCCGGGGCTTGGCGTGCGCGATCATATTGAATTGATCACCCGTGCCGTGACAGATAAACGTTATTTGCTCGATACCCAGGCCGGTCCGCAATATGCTCCCACCTCGGCTATTGGAGGTCGGATGTACTTTGTGGTTGCAATTAAAGATAAAGCCGTTAGCTACGTGATGAATCCTGAGATCTTTGATGATCGTTGGCGTCATGAAGTCGCTGCCTATCAAAAAGGCGCGAAAACGCCTCAGGAGCACGCTCGTTACGTGGCTTACAAATACGAAGTGGTCGGTCAATTGATGACTCGTGAAGATATCTTTAGTGAAGTTAAGGAAGTTGGAATCGATATCTTCAATCGTTAATTAAGAGAATCGGGGGTGTTTACTCAGTCCTTTTTTATGATGGGACTTTTGTAACATCCCCTGATTTTAAGCCTTGCCCGTCGAGCCAAAGCCACCGGTACCACGTTCTGAGGTTTCAAAGTCCTGCACAATATTCATTTGCATCTGTACAACCGGAACAATAACGAGTTGGGCAATGCGCTCCATCGGTTCAATGGTAAAGGGCGTCTGGCTGCGGTTCCAAGTCGAAATCATCAATTCTCCCTGGTAGTCAGAGTCAATGAGACCGACAAGGTTGCCCAGCACGATGCCGTGCTTGTGACCGAGGCCGGATCGGGGCAATATGAGCGCTGCGTAGTTGCTGTCAGCCAAGTGAATGGCTAATCCGGTCTTAATCAGTTTGGTTTCCCCGGGCTGCAGTGTCAGCGGTTCATCGAGCATTGCCCGAAGATCAAGACCGGCTGAACCGGCGGTCTGATAAGCCGGCATCATCTTTTTGATGCGGGGATCGAGAATTTTGACATCAACTTGCATAGTAAGACTATCTCCTGCGGTTGCGTTTCTGACGAATGATGTTAGAAACGATACTGACAAAAACAAAGAAAACGGCAGTTGCGATCAGATTTTCCTGTCCTGTCATTCCGCCGTAGAAAAAAAGAGCAAAGCCCGCGAAAATTAAAATGAAAGTGGAAACTGTTCCTGCTTTCGTTCTCGCAGATCGGGGCTCGGAATTATTTTGCGGAAGATCTACCCTAAAAGCATCTTCCGGTTGAGCAATGACGGTGTCTTTGTGTTTAGGCGCCGATTGGGTAAGCTCGGGAGTACTCCAGACGTTGGAAGCTGCACCGTTGAGCTCATCGTTAATTTGCGCGCGCATCAGCTCATCGTTGACTTGAAGCGCTTTGAGTTCCCTCACACTCTTTTCATTGAGCTTTTCGACAAAACTCGCAAAATCACCGTTTTTGGGTTCCAAATCCAAGGGATCAAAACGCTTTCGCATCAGTTCACCTCCTGAGCAATTTTGGCAATGAGCGCCTGTGCAATATGCTCTTTAGTCGCTTTTGCCAAAGGAGTAGCCGCATCGCGCTCAACAAACACTACGGCGTTGGTGTCCTGATTGATTGAGTCGCTCACTAAATTAGCGACAACAAGCGGAATATTTTTACGGAAAAGTTTAGCTCTGGCGTTATCGATCAGATTTTCCGTTTCAGCGGCAAATCCCACACAGTATGGGGGATTTTCAAGAGCGGCAACGCTCGCAAGAATGTCGGGATTTTCTTCGAAAGCAAGATCCGGGGCTTGCGCAAACTGCTTCTTAATTTTGTGTTCGCTGACATTGGCGACTTTCCAATCAGCGACAGCCGCCACACTGATAAAGATTTCGTGCTGAGCAACTTCCCTCATGACGGCATCATACATTTCCTGAGCGGTGATAACGTTAATACGTCTGACACCGGCGGGAGTTTTTAAATTCGTGCGGCCTGCAATGAGAGTGACTTCAGCACCGGCAAGCGCTGCAGCTTTAGCGATGGCAAAGCCTTGCTTACCGGAGGAAAGATTCGTAATGCCGCGAACAGGATCAATCGGTTCGTAGGTCGGACCGGCGGTAATCAGGACACGACAGCGATCAAGCACTCTGGGAGAAAACGCACCTTGAAGCAACTCTATGATTTCTTCGGGTTCGAGCATTCTGCCGCTGCCCACATCGCCGCAAGCCTGCTCGCCCGATGCAGGACCTAAAAATAGCGCTCCGTCCTGGGTGAGTTGTGCAACATTGCGCTGAGTGGCTTGGTTGTGCCACATGTAAGTGTTCATCGCCGGTGCATAGGCCACCGGACATCGGGCCGCTAAAATGGCAGCGCTCAAAATGTCATCGGCAATGCCTTGGGCTGCTTTAGCCAAAATATTGGCCGTTGCAGGCGCGACTAAAAGGAGATTGGCTTCTTTGGTGGCCTCAATATGGGGGATGACGCTGGTACTTTGCTCCCAATCGCTCGTAAAAACGCGCTTTGCTCCCAGCGCCCGGAAGGTGAGCGGTGTCACAAAACGCTGAGCAGCTTCAGTCATAATGACAGAGACTTCTGCTCCGCGCTTAATTAAAAGTCTCAATAATTCGCAGCTTTTATAGGCAGCAATAGAGCCTGTCACGGCCAATACAATTTTTTGTCCTGTGAGCATCTGGCACTCCTTTAGTGCTTGCGATCAAAGAAGCTATCGAGGATCAGCAATCCGGCACCGCCAACAATGGCCATGTCGGCGACATTAAATGCGGGCCAATGCCAATAGCCATAATAAAAATCCAGAAAATCAATTACATAACCGTAGATTATACGGTCAAAGAGGTTGCCTAATGCACCTCCCATGATTAAAGCGAGGGCAAGACAAAAAAGATTTTCTGATGCGTGCCGAATAATTAAGCGAGAACAGATAAACACAGCAATGATGGCAATAGCAGCAAAAAAGTACATTTGCCAGCCGCTGTGATCGGCTAAAAATGAGAAGGCAGCGCCCGTATTGTGTGCGAGCACAAAATTAAAAAAAGAAGTCACCGGCCGGGATTCTCCGAGGTAGAAATGATTTTCAAAGTAGAACTTTGTGACAAAATCCACCGCAAAAATCACGGCCGATACGCCCGCCCAGGGCAGTAATGCTCGGGCGGGTTGGGTTTTAATGTGACTCATCAGGCAAAGCGACGGGATTCACCGGCGCCGAAAAGGTTTTCCACGCAGCGCGAGCACAGCGTCGGGTGTTCTGCTACAGAGCCGACAGAAGGCACGTAGTGCCAGCAGCGGGCGCACTTTTGAGCTTGCGATTGGTGAACGCTGATCGAGGCAGGACCTTTATGCAAATCGGCTCGGCTTGTGATCATCACAAAGCGCAATTCGTCTCCAAGACTTGCCAGTGCATCGTAGGCATCGCCTTCGACCGTGATATCCACTTCAGCCTGAAGGCTGGAACCCACCTTGCCTTCAGTGCGCAGATTTTCAATTTCTTTTTGAACATCAGCACGGACCTGGCGGATTTTTTCCCACTTTGAGAGCAACTCTTCAGCTCCGTTAATAGTCGGCAGATCAAAGAATTCTTCCGTAAAGATCGTGGGCGATTTGCCGGGCTCGAAAATGGCAAACGCTTCTTCAGCCGTAAAGGAGAGAATCGGAGCCATCAGGCGCAGGTAGGCAGCCGTGATGTACCACAAAGCCGTCTGAGCCGAACGACGGGCAAGACCCGTTGTGGCGGTCGTATACAGACGGTCTTTGAGGATATCCAGATAGAAGCTTCCCAAATCATCACTTGCAAACGATTGAAGCTTGGAGACAATCGGATGGAAGTCATTGTTTCTGTAAAGCTCAATGATTTCTTTTTGAAGTTCTGCCACGCGGGCAATGGCCCAACGGTCCAGTTCAACCATGTCTTCAAAAGCGACGGCATCTTTGGTGATGTCGAAGTCACTCGTATTGGCCAAAAGGAAGCGCAATGTGTTGCGAATACGACGATAGGAGTCTGTGACGTGCTTGACAATGGTCTTACCGAAGCTCAAATCACCGGAGTAATCGGTCGAAGCCACCCAAAGACGAATGATTTCAGCGCCGTAAGTCTTGGTTGCATCCATTAATTGAACGGTATTGCCAAGGCTCTTACTCATCTTCATGCCTTTTTCATCCACGGTAAAGCCGTGTGTAAGGAGGGCATTGTAAGGAGCGCGGCCGTCGAGCATCACACCGATTAACAGAGAGGAGTGGAACCAACCGCGGTGTTGGTCACTGCCTTCAAGATACAGGTCAATCGGGAAATCAAGCTTATCTTTGTGCGAGCCACGAACAACAGTAGCATGAGTGGAGCCAGAGTCAAACCAAACGTCAAGAATATCGGTGGTTTTATCATATTGCTGAGCTTCTTCAGCACTCATAAAATCTTCGGCTTTTGCTTGCGTCCAGGTTTCAATGCCGCCTTTTTCAACGCGCTTAGCAACTTCTTCCATGATTTCAAGGGTACGGGGATGAAGCTTCCCAGTTACCTTATGCGTAAAGAAGGGCAACGGCACACCCCAGTTACGTTGGCGGGAAATACACCAGTCAGGGCGATTAGCAATCATTGCATGCAAGCGGTTATAACCCCAACTCGGGTAGAACTTTGTTGCGTCAACGGCCTCTAGCGCTGCTTCACGCAGGCTCTTAGGTTGCTCTGTGCCGATTGCAGGACGCGTATCTTCTGTGCTCTTATCCATACGGATAAACCATTGACTCGTTGCGCGATAAATCAAAGGCGTTTTGTGGCGCCAGCAATGCATATAACTGTGCACTTGTGTGCCGTAATGCAAAAGATTGCCGGATTCTTTGAGTTTTTCAACAATAACCGGCTGTGCTTTCCAGATATGGAGTCCTCCAAAAAGAGGAAGCTCGTCTGCATACACTCCGTTACCTTGCACAGGGTTCAAAATTTCATCGTTGTGCATGCCGTACTTCTTGCAGGTATAGAAGTCATCTACACCATAGGCAGGAGCTGAGTGAACGATGCCTGTACCGGCTGTTGAGTCCACGTATTCGGCTAATTCGACCGGACTGAAGCGCTTGTAGCCAGCATCCATTTGAGCAAGCGGGTGCATGAAGCGGACGAGTTCGAAAGCTGCCCCCTTAGCACTGGCCACAACGGTGCCTTGCATTTCATAGCGTTTGAGGCAGTCTTCAACGAGTTTGTCACACAAAATCAAGTAACGGTCACCGCAATCAACCAAGACGTAGTCTAATTCTGGATGCATATTTAGAGCCTGGTTGGCAGGAATCGTCCAAGGCGTCGTGGTCCAAATGACGGTGTACGTGGGTTTATCAAGCTTGCGGCTATAAATCTCTTCAACTCGTGTTTTATCTTCATCGGCCAATGGGAAGGCGACATCAATGATAGGACCCTTGATGTCTTTATATTCCACCTCAGCTTCTGCCAATGCTGACTGACAGTCAAAGCACCAGTTCACAGGTTTGAGACCGCGATAGACATAGCCTTTTTCCATGAGCTTAGCCAATACACGAATTTGAGCGGCTTCTGTATCAAAACGAAGCGTGAGGTACGGATCATCCCAGTCACCCAATACCCCCATACGTTCAAAACCCGCTTTTTGCCGAGCGACTTGCTCATGGGCATATTGACGGGCTTTTGCCTGAAGTTCAACAATCGGTAGATTTTTACCGTAGAGTTTTTCAATTTGAATTTCGATCGGCATGCCGTGGCAGTCCCAACCGGGGACGTACGGAGCGTCGTAACCCATCAAGGTACGGGATTTCAAAATGATGTCTTTTAAAACCTTATTGACGCCATGGCCTAAATGCAGGTCGCCGTTAGCATACGGAGGACCATCATGCAAAATAAAATGTTTGCGTCCTTTTTTTGCATTGCGAATCACGCCATAAATATCTTTTTGCTGCCACTCTTTAATCCAATTGGGCTCACGAGCAGGTAAATTACCGCGCATCGGAAATGGAGTATCCGGCAGGTTAAGCGGATACTTTTGGGTTTGATCTTCAGTTGTTTTTGCCATGATGTCTCCTTGGTCCCCTCGGACTCTTCAAGGTTTGTTAAACACAAATAGCGTGCGAACTTTTCGTTGGCTTCGCACTAACCGTACATTTCAGTAAGTTCCGTATCGGAACGAGCTAAGCCGACTATGCCTCTGGCTTTTTGTGCATCAGCATTGATAGCGGCTTTTAATTCATCCAAATTGGCAAACTTTTTATCGTCTCGCAATTTGTCTAAAAATTCCACTCGAACAATTTTCCCGTAACAATCGGTGTGATAGTCAAAAATATGGGTCTCCAAGAGATACTTTTTGGGCTGCCCTTCGGTGACGGTTGGCCGGCAGGTAATTGTTGCTACGCCGCCGAGCGGATACGGGGCTAAACCATGGACAAAAACGGCATACACGCCTTTTACAGCGGGCTCACCATTCTTGTCAACTGGAATGCAGTCCAAGTTAATTGTCGGGAAACCCAAGGTACGACCTAATTCTTGACCATGAACAACGCGGCCGGTGATGTGATAGTGGTGTCCTAAAAGCTGAGTCACCTCATAGAGGTCGTTCTCGAGTAGGGCTTTTCTCAGTCGTGTACTGGAAATACGACTGGTGCCGTGAAATAAGGTAGGGGAGACCCAAACCTCAAAACCTAATTCTTTGCCAAGCTCTTTGAGATTCTCAACGGTTCCCAATCCTTTATAGCCGAAATGGAAATCTTCTCCAACTGTTACCCAACGAGCATGAAGTCCTTCAACCAAAACCTCTTCGGCAAATTGCCGAGGAGTCATTCGAGCGAGCCTTTCATTGAAATTAAGAAAAATAACGCGTTGAATTCCACAGGCAGCAATGTCGAGCACTTTATCTCGAATGTTGTTAACCCGTGCTAATACCTCATGACCGTGAGGATAGATTTCCTTGGGGTGCGGTTCAAAAGTAACAGCGCAAGGCATCAGGCCGCGTAAATCTGCAGCTTGAACAACTTCGTGCAGCAAGGCTTGATGACCACGATGAACACCGTCAAAGTTTCCAATGGCCACTGCGCAGTCAATTTTCTTTAATGGTTGAGGAACCCCTCTGAATACTTTCATATAAAAAACAGTCTCAAATAAACGCTAAATTTTAACAAATATGTACTCAATGGATTTGAGCGGTTTCTATTAGTTGCTAAGAAAATAGAGTTGAAAAACTCAAGATTTTAGACTAATAGCCTCTGTTCTTTGGGGTGCTCGAAAATAGACTGCAATTGCCGTTCCTGTCACTGATAGGACAAACGCGGCTAGAGTCCATTCAAAACACTCGTTGCATTCAGCCCAAAGAGCAATCAGACTGCATAGGACAATAGTGGCAACAATAATCGTGCGATTGAGAGGTCGAGAGCTGAAAACTGCGGCAAATACTGGAGCAACGACCGCACAAACATAGACATTGTTAGCCATTAACATTAAATCTAAAATGCCTCGGTCAGAACTGCTCAGATACAAGGCCACAAGTGTCAAGGCGCACATTATTAGACGAGATGTTTTTATGCAGGGATTGCGCATTAAATCATTGGAGATTACAGTTGCTGCAGTCAGTAAACAGGAATCTGCTGAAGACAAAATTGCACTGATTAAAACCAAAAACAGAATTTGATTAAAGAAAAGTGGAAGCTGAGTCGCAACTGCCGCTAAAACTTGGTCAGGAGGTGTTGAGGAAGACAGAAAATGCCGGGCTTGTATGCCGATTAAAACGAATAAAACAGCAAGAAAAATTAATCCAACTACGGCTATAACTGCGCCATTGCGGGCGCTTTTATTGTCGCGGGCACTCATAAATCGAGAAAAAAGCATCGGGCAGACAATATAACTGCCCCCTATTAATAGCGCAAAACGACTTAAATCTTGCGTTTGGAATCGATCGTTTAATAGCTCGAAGCGTAGTTCAGATAAAGGTTTTGGATCAATGTGAATCAAAGTCAAAAAAAGCGCCAGAAGTCCGACAATCATGACTGTTAATTGAATGACATCGCTTTTAATGACGGTTGTTTGACCGCCTATGAGCGTGTAGAGCAGTATGACAACAGCACCTAGAAAAAGAGATATTTTGGCGCTGCTGCCTGTCATTTGTTCAACAATACTACCCATGGCGATAAATTGGGCGGCAAGAATTGCAATCCACGCCAGAACGATGACAATCGCGCAAAGTCTTGTTGCCGTCCCACCCAGTCGTTCTTTGGTAATTTCAAGCATGGTCAAGCCAGGTTGACGTCGTAACTTTTTTAAAAGAAAAAGGCTCAGAACGGATAAACCAACTGCTCCGCTTAAGAGCCACCAAATAGCTGGAAATCCTACAGAGAAAGCTAAACCGCACATGCCGATTGTGGCCGATGCCCCAACGCACGAAGCAATGACAGAAAAGCCTACTTGTAAGCCTGAGGCTTTTCGGCCGGCAACAAAATAATCTTCTTTAGATAGAAGTTTCTTTGAGTCAAATAGCGCAAGGAAAAGAAAAATAGAAGAAAAAATCAGAAATGCGACCACATCGTTCCTTTCAAGAAAAGGTCGTTAAATGCTGGAGTATACAAATCCTTATTTTGAAGTTCAATAATTTTTGTAAAAAACAGCAATGTCAGAAAAAATTAAAACAATAAATTTCTTGTTTTCTTTGAGAAGGTACAATTCAAACATCCTCATGTTTTTCTGTTAGAACAAATGAAAAAAATCATCGTTTTAATTTCCGGCCGCGGCAGCAACTTTGTTGCTATTGAAGAGTGTGCTATTGCGGAAAATTGGGAACAGAGTATTGGTGCAAAAATCGTTGCAGTGATTTCTAATCGACCTGATGCCAAGGGGTTGGATTTGGCTAAGGGTTACGGTATTGATGCTATTTGTGTTGACCACAAAGCTTTCGAGTCGAGAGAAGCCTTTGAAGAAAAGCTTGCTGAGGTTATTTCGCAGTATGAGCCGGATTTAATTGTTCTAGCCGGTTTTATGCGTATTTTGACTGCGGGTTTTGTCGATCGCTTTGAAGGAAAAATTCTGAATATTCATCCGGCTCTTTTGCCTTCCTTTAAAGGGCTCGATACTCATCAGAGAGCCATTGATGCCGGGGTGCGGATGGCAGGAACTACTGTTCATTTCGTGACGGCAGCTTTAGACGGCGGGGCCATTATTGCTCAGGCGGCTGTGCCTGTGTTGCCTTCTGATGATGCACATAAGCTGGCAGATCGGGTATTGGTTTATGAACACCGTATTTATGCCCGTGCTGTCAAGGCTTGTATTACAGGTCGAGTTCGCTACGAAGGTAATCGAGCGGTAATGGATGATGAAACAGCATTGCAACTGACTTTATTTGGACAGGTTTAATCGATATGCAAGAAAAGAAAAGTACATTTCGCCGCTCATCAAAGTCTTCTTCTCGACAGCTCACAGAAAGACAGCGTGCAGCGCGAAGCCGTCAAATTCAAGAAAGCCGGTCTATGAGTAAAGAGGAACGTCGCCAAAAAGCAGGTTTGCACCACGATGTGACGCAGCGCCAGACGCGCTCGGGCGGACCTCGTGTAACGGGATTGATTGTTGAGGAATTGGGTAAAGCTTTAGCGACCGTTTTGAAATTAGATGGACCAGCAGATGTTCTGATGAGCCGCTTTTTCAGACTCAACCACAAGTTGGGAGCGCGTGACAGAAGCGTTATTGCAGAAGCAATTTTTTATACCTTGCGTCATCTCTCGACGATTGCATGGCAAATGAAGCCTATTGTTCCTGCCAGAGCTCCGCGCTTAACGGCAATGGTTGCATTAGCCCGAATTTATGGTCGTGAAGCGCTTGATGAACGTACGGTTGGAAATGACGCTGCTCCGTTGGCCAATATTCTTCGATCAAAACCGGAAAACGCAACGCCATTTGTGCAGTCTGAGTTGCCGTACTGGCTGTATGAAAAATTGCTTGATCAATTTGGTGATGAAGCTTCGGCTCTCTTTGAGTCAATGAAAGAAGGTGCTCCGCTGGATTTAAGAGTCAATCTTTTAAAGGCCAAGCGTGAAGAGGTCATGCAGGATTTAGCAGAGCACGGAGTGGCAGCGGTGCAGACCCCGATGTCTCCTGATGGTGTGCGACTGATGACTAAGCCGGGCTTAACCAGTTGGTCCATTTACCGTGAAGGCAAAATTGATGTGCAGGATGAGGGCAGCCAACTGATTGCCCGATTGGTGCGGCCTAAGAGGGGCGAGATGGTTTGTGACTTTTGCGCAGGGGCTGGCGGAAAAACCTTGGCTCTTGGAGCACTGATGCGTTCAACCGGGCGGCTATATGCTTTTGATGTTAATGAAAAGCGTCTAGCAGGTTTAACACCTCGGATGCGTCGTGCCGGTCTCAGCAATGTTCATCCGATAGCAATTAAAACCGAAAGAGACTCGCGGGTTAAGCGTCTTACCGGTAAGTTTGATCGGGTGTTGGTGGATGCTCCTTGTTCGGGTACAGGAACGTTACGACGCAATCCTGATTTGCGATGGCGCATGAATGAGCAGGAATTGGCTCGAATAAATGCCATTCAGGCTAACGTGTTGGATTCTGCCAGCCGCTTGGTTAAAGCGGGAGGCAGACTTGTTTACGCCACCTGTTCATTGCTCAAACAAGAAAACCAAGATGTGGTTGAGGCCTTTTTAGCAAATCATCCAGATTTTGAAATCATGGATGCAACAGAAGTCTTGGCTAAGCAGGGCGTGCATCTGCCCGATTGTGCCAAGTCTCATGCACCGTACTTTGTGATGGCGCCTCATCAAAGCGGTACGGATGGTTTCTTTGGGGCTGTATTGGTGAGAAAGGAACCCGACGCTTCTTAGGAAATTGACGATTAAAATAAAAAACGCTCACTTTTAAAACCAAAGTGGGCGTTGGTTTTTCAGCGAAGGTTTTTATGCTTTTCAGTGTCCCTAAGTCTTTGGCTTTTTTGCTTGCTATGTGTTCCATGGTTGGGCCCCTGTCCGCCAACACTTATATGCCGGGGTTGGGGATGATTGCTGAAGAATTTGCTGTAAGCGAAGTGGCAGCTTATCAGACCCTATCGAGCTATCTGATGTGTTTTGCTTTCTCATCGCTTTTTGTCGGTGCTATTTCCGATAGCCTTGGACGCCGTCCGGTCATGATGGGAGGGCTATTTTGTTATAGTCTCTCGTGCTTAATTTGTGCTATCAGTTCAAACTATGAATCCTTTTTAATCGGCCGTATTTTGATGGGCCTTTTTGCCAGTACTGGAACGGTGCTCGCAATGGCTGTAACGCGTGACTTATTTAGCGGTCGTCAAGCTCAGGAGTTAACAAGTCTAATTGCAGTGATTTTTGCTTTGGCCCCGGCTTTTGCACCGATTATTGGCGGCTGGCTTGTAGTTCTTTTCGGTTGGCGCAGTGTCTTTATCTTCCTAGCCTCTTTTGCTCTTTTGATGGCTTGTATTACGTATTTTCTACTCCATGAGACTCATCCCAGGGACAAAAGAACGGCTTTTCACTTTGTGCCGCTTCTGACAACGTATGCGCATTCCTTTAAAAATATTGCCTTTACGGCCGGTGTGTTCTGTAACGGGTTTGTTTTTATGGGTTCTATCCTGTTTTCAGCCGGTGCGCCCGATTACGTAGAAAATGTTATGGGAATGGGAGTAACGGATTTCGGTTATCTGATGATACCTTTGATCGGGTTTTCTGTGACAGGATCCATTTTCTGTACCAAGATTGCAGCGCGTTTCGGTGAAGTCAAAACAATGTGGATACAGATTGCTCTGATGTATGCAGCGGGCGTTGCCGGTATCGCTATGAATTATTTCTGGCATGTACCTTATCCGATTTGTCTTTTTGCTGTCATTGTTTACAGTACCGCCATGAGTGTTATACGGCCGATTATGACGGTATACAATTTGGACTATTTCCCGCAAAATCGAGGTATGGCAGCCAGCATTCAACAGTTTTTCCAAACTTCAGCTTTTGCTATTTGTGCAGCCTTGTGGGTGCCGATTGTGATGGGAGAGGCTTGGAAATACGACGCTGTTTTGTTTTTGTGCGGCGTTATGGTTAGTCTCACCTGGGTTATCGTCTTAAAAACCCGGTCTCGTTGTCTGCCAAAGGATTATCAATCACAAAAAGGTCAGTAGCACTGAAACGATCACCACACTACAGGCCACAGAGAGTGAATTGAGGTTAGCTGCCATTGATGGATTGCACTTTGCTTTGATACAGAAAATTAACCCGACGACAGGAACTGGTGCCCAGGCAATAAGGGCAAGAATTTTTCGGATTTCTTCTGAAAAAGGTAGCAGATAATACATAGCTAGCGACATAACCAGAGAACCTGCGAGTCTTATGCATAAAAGTCGCAGCAGCTCTTTGAGTTGATCGGCCGGCATACTAAAACGAATACTTTGTCCCAACAGAATCATGGCTAAAAAAGCGTTGGCGTTGGCTCCGATCTGGGCCCAATCCACGATTGTTTTCGGAAACGTGAGACCTAAAACAGACAAAGCCAGCATGACAAAGTAAGAGCAGATCGGGCCGGAACTGAACATACGTTTCAGAATGGTTTTTATGAGTGCCGTGCCCGTACCGGTTCCCGAACCAAGTGCATAAGTGGTGCCGGTGCACATGATGGAGTTGCCGATATCAAAGAGACAGATCGATAAAAATCCTGTCGGTGTAACAAATGACTGAAGAAATGGCATCACAAACGTACCGATGTTAAAGCCCGATAGATTAAGCATGTCAAAGAGCCGTTTTTCGGGATGGCGGTATGTGATTAAACAGGCGATGCCTATCATAAAAAAGTTTGTTAAAAGGCCGAGTCCTATGAGCCAGAGATAGTTCCATTCCAGATGAAGACCGTTTAAACAAACCAAGATCAGACAAGGTAAAGTTACATAAAGCAAAAGTCCAGAAAGCGCATGTACGGTATCTTCTTTGAGAACGTGGACACGCTTGAGAAAGTATCCAATAAAAATAAAAAGCACAAAGCCCAGAACTTTAATGAGGCCGTCCACGTTAAAAATCCTTTGTTTGGAGTTGATTGAGCATTGTACGCTCATAGAATTTCAATAAAAATCAAGCAAAGTGATAGTAGAGAATATTTAACAAAAAGAGTTCAGAAATAAACAATTTTGTGCAATTGATTTTTTTTAAAATAAAAACACTATGCAAAAGGAGCGGGGCAATGTTTGACTCTACAAGACGACTTTATTTAAAAGCTCTCGCGGCAAGTGCTTTGGGATTCTGTTTGCCTCGCATATCTTTTGGCGAAACTGCGTTTTTGCGTTTGACTGATTTATCGAATCGTTCAGTCGTCCTAAGTAATAAACCACAGCGTTTTGTTGTGGCTAACTACATTGCTAATTTCCTTTTTGTCGGCGGCGCCCAGGTGGTTGATCAAATTGTTGGTCTGACTGCCGATGGTTGGCAAAGTACTCGTTATGCAGAATATGTTCGCCTGACGGAGGCATTTCCAAAATTAAGGAACCTTCCAAGTATCGGCGGCTATCATGATGACATTCTCAATACTGAAAAAATTCTTTCTCTTAAGCCCGATGTGCTGATCGTGGGGCAAACGCAGTTTACACAGAATGCGCAGAGATTGAACTTATTGCAAAAGGCTGGTATTGCAGTCATCGTACTTGATTACCATGCGATGACGCTTGAAAATCATCTGAAAAGTACTTGGCTACTTGGGAAATTATTGAATCGGGAAAGTATCGCCGAGGAACAAATTAGCCGTTATCGTGATGTCGTTCAAACCATTGAAGCTCGAATTAGTAAGACCGATGGCGACGCTAAGAAGGTTCCGATTTATGTTGAGTGCGGCAATCTTGGCGTTGGAGTATATGGGAACTCTTATAACCAATCTGTATTATGGGGCGGTATCCTCAGACGGCTTCAGGCAAATAACATTGCAGCGAATATGCCAGCACCGTATGCATCACTATCTAGGGAATTTGTACTGTCAAAAAATCCGGGCATTATTTTTATTGCGGGTAGCATTTGGCAAAATGCTGCTCAAAATGATCAAATGCGAATGGGTTTAATGGTTTCTAAAGAAGAGGCGTTATCGCGATTATCGGGCTTTATCAGGCGGCCGTATTGGGACAGACTTCAAGCCGTGCGTGACAAACGGGTCTATGGTGTTGATCACGGTAGCCTGCGCTCCATGGTGGATTACACTTTTTCGCTTTTTATGGCTCAGATGATTTATCCTACACTGTTTGAAGACTTTGACCCTGAAGCCGAAATTCACACATTTTATAAACGTTATCTACCTGAAGTCGACTCTTCTGGAACGTTTACTTTAAGAACCTAGATTGTATGAGTTGTCATCTACACTATCGTCAGACTAATCGAAAACGCATGATGATTTTATGCGCGGCGACAGTGTTGCTGCTTATTACGATGGTATTGGATTTAGCGGTCGGATCCTCTTCATTGACCGTGACGGCATTATTAGATGCACTGTTGTCTGGGCCAGAGGCTTCCGATATCAATGCAACAATTGTATGGTCTTTGAGACTGCCGATGACTCTGACGGCTCTTTTTGTCGGCACTTCTTTAGCTATGGCGGGTCTTCAAATCCAGAATATAACGCAAAACGCTTTAGCTAGCCCCTCAACTCTCGGGATTACTTCTGCGGCCAGTTTTGGAGCTGCTCTATCAATTAGCTTAGGTTTGGGGGTTTTAGGTCAATTTTGGATTGCTACAGCAGCCAGTGCACTCTTTTTTGCTTTATTTGTTTCTTTTGCGATTTATTTTTTAAGTGCGCGTCGGGGAATGACGCCTGAGACCGTGATTTTGGCTGGCATTGTGGTGAATTTCTTCTTTTTGGCTTTGCAACAGGTATTGATTTATCACTCCAGTCCAGAAGTTGCTCAGATTATTAACGGATGGACATTTGGCAATTTAGAGAGAGCTTCTTGGCTTGCCGTTGCTTTGAACGCAGCTCTGACATTTTGTATTTCGCTTTTTTTATTAAGGCGTAGTTGGGCCATTACAGCACTCACGTTAGGAGAAGAGCGGGCGATGAGCTTGGGTATAGCAGTCAAGCGACTTCGAATTGAAACTTTTTTTCTTTCGGCATTACTCATTGCAGGTGCGGTTGCCTTCATCGGTACGGTGAGTTTTGTCGGTCTAGTTGCCCCTCACATAGCGAAGTTACTCTTGGGCGAGGATCAGCGCTTTTTACTTCCAGGGACACTTTTGTCAGGTGCTCTGTTAATGGTTTTAAGTTCTCTGCTCGCTAAACTTATTTCCGTTGGAGCCATTATTCCAGTCGGTATTATCACCTCCTTGGTAGGTGTGCCCTTCCTTTTGATTTTGCTTATTCGCTATAGCGCCGGGAGAGCTCAATGATTCAGCTGAAATTAGATAAATTAGCGGTGAGCTATGGTCAAAGTCCCGTGCTATACGATATTTGTGCCAATATTGAAGGCGCTCAGCTCATTAGTGTGATCGGTCACAATGGAAGCGGGAAAACGACGCTTTTAAAGGCAATTGCCGGCTTAACCGATCATCGGGGAGTAGTTTCGGTTGAACAAGATGGACGAGAAGTTCCCGTTTCTGCCATTCGCTATGTGCCTCAGCTCTCCGGGATTACTTCGACTTTGACCGTATTCGAAATGGTTTTGTTAGGGCTTGTGAAATCACTATCCTGGCAAGTTACGCAAGAAATATTTGACAAGGTTGATGCAACGCTACATGCTCTTGAAATTGATAGGTTGGCTCATACAGCAGTTAACAGACTTTCCGGTGGTCAGCGTCAGCTGGTTTTTTTGGCACAAGCCTTTGTTTCTGACCCAAAGGTGCTTCTTTTAGATGAACCGACGAGCGCATTGGATCTGCGCCATCAACTGATTGTGATGAACGCAGTGCGTGAATATACTCAAAAAAATGAGGCTATTACATTGGTCATCATGCACGATTTACTAACCGCGGCACGATTTAGTCAGCAAATTTTGCTTTTGGAAAAGGGAACACTGTCCATATTGGATGAGCCAGAACTTGTGCTACAGGCTCAGAGACTGGAACGTATTTATAACGTTAGTGTAAGTATTGAAAAAACGGCATCTGATTTTTTAAACGTTGTTCCCATCAAACCATTGTAGATAGCGCAAGTTTTTCCAGGGCAATAAAAAAGCTCGGAACTAAGCCGAGCTTTTTGGTCGGTACGATGACTCAATTACTTGAGCTTCGTTTCCTTGTAGACCACATGCTTACGAGCAACCGGGTCATACTTGGAAATTTCCATCTTACCCGTACTCGTACGCTTATTCTTGGTCGTCGTATAGAAGTGACCCGTACCAGCGGTCGATTCTAACTTGATCTTTTCACGGTTACCCTTTGCCATGGTGAACTCCTATTAGATTTCGCCGCGGGCGCGGAGGTCCGCTAAGACCGCATCAATACCGAGCTTGTCGACCGTACGAAGACCTGCCGCCGTCAGACGCAAACGAACCCAACGGTTTTCGCTTTCAACCCAAAAACGACGATATTGAAGATTGGGCATGAAACGACGCTTGGTTTTGTTGTTTGCGTGAGAGACGCGGTGGCCGACCATCGGCGCTTTGCCGGTGACTTGACACACTCGTGCCATCGCTAACTCCAGTCAAAAAATTAAAAACAAAAACAACCCGCCCGAAGTAATACATCTCACCTCGGTGGGGTCAACGGTACCGAGCATTATACTCATCACCCCATCTATAAGCAAATCTGTTTGATTTCATGTTACTAACCAGCGACTTTGAGACTGGTTTGTTTCAGCGATTTTGAGACAAAAACTAATTTCCGTACTATTTCGACTCCTTTCGTTTCCCCAAAGAAGGGAAATATTTCATGACTCACCGTAAAAAGGAGCCAAATTTCATAATGTCTGTTCTTGAGTAACTCAATAATGGTTCACTGCATCCAGCTCAGGCACAAACGTTGTTATCAATCAGCAGAGCCACTTTGTATCGTTGGCTACGATCTTTCCGCGCCAAAGATTTCGATTTTTTAACCCACAAAAACAAAGGCAGAGAGCCTCACAATAAATTCTCTGTTGAGTTCAAGAGCAGGGTTATTCAGAACATTAAAAAGCGCTACAGAGATTTTCAACCAGCACTGGCTCAAAAGTATTTACAACGTGATGGGCTGTGTTTGAGTCGGTCCAGTATATGGCGAATCAACCGAGAAATTAAGTCTTCTGAAAAAGTCTCTCATACGCCACTTCAGGTTCACCCCTACGACGGCGAAGACATCGCTTTGGAGAGCTTATTCAGATTGATGGCAGCCCTCATCGTTGGTTTGGGGACGATGGCCCAGAAGTCTGTTTGTTAGCGTTTATTGACGATGCCACTGGAAAGATCACCTCTGCTCGATTCTTCGAAACTGAAACTCTCCAAGGTTATCTAACGCTGCTAATTGAGCATATCGCTCGATATGGGATTCCGGTTGCTCTCTACAGTGACAGGCACCTCATTTTTAGTCGGGATGTCCCCAAAAACATCACCAAGGAGCCGCCCCAATATGCTCGAGTCTGTCAGCGCTTAGGGATCGAACCAATTTTGGCTCAAACACCTCAAGCTAAAGGACGAGTCGAAAGGTTGTTCAAAACTCTTCAAGGACGTTGGCCTAAACAGTTTCGCCTCGAAAAAATATCATGTATTGAGCAAGCTAACGCAATCATTGCCAACTACATAGAGGAATTTAATGAAGAATTTTCCGTAATGCCTTTTGAAGAGCTAGATGCCCATGCTCATATCGATGATTTGCAAGAAATTAAACGCATATGTGCTATCTGGCAGTATCGAAAGTTAAATGCAAACTTGAATTGTCGCTTTGGTAAAAGAATTTTCCAAGTTCTCACGGATGGTCAAGCAGCTTACGGTTTGAAATTTAAAACCGTAGCCATTATCCAATACCCGGATGGTCAAGAGGAAATGGCTTTAATTGGGGACTTAAATCCAAGGTTATTGAAGTTTCAGTGCTTTGATGTCAAAACTCGGCAGTTGGAGCTTACTGAAGCATCTTCAAAAACTGTAGACAACACAATTGAAAAAATCATTAAGCGCCGAAAGATCATTGATACGCCCTGGAGGCAACAACTGCATGAAACGGCTGTTAAGGGAATTAAGGCCAGAGAAGAAAGACGAAGGCGGTTAGCTCAATCAAGAGAGTTCCTAGCACGAATCCATGACAAAGCTAACCGGGACTAAGTCTATTTAAAATCATAACAGGGAAACTAAAGGCAAAGACAGGGCTAATGATGTCATCAGCCCTGTCTCAAAATCGCTGAAACAAATTCAGTCTCAAAGTCGCTGGTTAGTAACACAGTATTGACGAGTTTGGACCTGGGAAAAACAAAAATCAGCCCATTGTTGTAGCAGGACTTTTCGTTGCCTGATTAATGAACCTCTGCGGTAGGCTCCGTTATGTCTATCGTTGGGATCCTTATGAGCCAGACACTTCTCCACTAACATCATATTTTTTCCTGTTTCTTGAGCCCAAGTTGTAAAAGCCGCTCTAAATCCATGAGGCACAATAACTCTGTTTTTTTCAAAGGGATCTGTGAAACCGTTGTGACCATTTATGAGTGCGTATTTGTGCACTGAACGAATTAATTTGCGGACTGCATTTCCAGATATATGACTTTTTTTGTAGCTGAAAATTACTTTTGTTGGTTCAACTTTCCCGTTTGTATTTAGTTCTTTTAATATTAATAAAGCTTGTTTACTGAGAGGGACATTATGTGGAAGATTATTACCCTGTTTCCCTTTCATGTGCGATGACGGAATATTCCATTCGGATTGTTGAAAATCAATTTCTCCCCACTGTGCGAAGCGGACAGATTGACTACGAGAAACAGTCAAAATTGAAAATAGAAGAAGTTTTGAACTGGTCGTAGTATTGTATTTATCAATAAGAAATGCAATAAAGCGAGGCACGTCCCTCCAATCAATTGCGGGATAGTGACTATTTTGGTGATAACGTAAATGCATGCCCAGATGAGGTTCTAGGAGTTCTCTATCTGTAGGTAGCCGTTTTCCTGTGTTTCTGTATTTTTTTGAATCGCACCATTTAAAAAATTGACTGAGAGCAGTCAACACCTTGCTTTGAGTCTGCGTTGTATGGTTGGCACAGTATTCGAAACATTTGACAATATCGCTTGTGGTAACACACTTTGGATGTTTATTTCCAATGAAAGGGAATACATATTTTTTCCCAAGAGCCAATCGCCTTTCTATAGCGCGATTATCTGTCCATCTTTTAAGTTTTTTGTAATCATGTAACCAATCAATCCATAAATCTGAGACTGTTGTTTTGTTAAAAAAAAGTCTACAGATTTTCTTTTTAAACTTTAGAAATTGATTAGATAAATGCTCCATTTGTTAATTCCTTTAAAAAACTTTCGTTATAAAGAAGTTTTCTAAAGTTGTGGTTCTCAGTTAGAGAGCGAACCTGAGGTTGCCAAAAATAGAACAGAGATAGATAAAGTTCCTTTTGAAATACCCAAAAAATGGGAATGGTATCATCTAGGTGAAGTCATTGACTACGGTAAGGTTGAGCAAGTCGGATCTTCATTTGTTGCGGACAATACTTGGGTTCTAGATCTTGAGGATATCGAGAAGAATACTGGAAGGATATTAACTAAAAAGAGGGGGCTTGTTTCAACAAGCAATAAAAATATATTCAAAAAAGGGTGGGTTCTTTACAGTAAACTTCGGCCTTATTTGAATAAAGTTGTTATTGCTGATGAAGACGGACTTTGCACAACAGAAATAGTTCCAATAAATACAGATGAGGCAAAAATTCCACTTATTGCTGGGTATTTGCAGGCTTATCTAATGTCTACGTATTTCTTATCCTATGCCAGTCAAGTTGCCCATGGGGTAAAGATGCCAAGGATAGGAACTAAAGATGCTAAGATAGCACTGATTCCAATTCCGCCCATCGAAGAACAAAGTCGGATTGTTCAAAAGATATCTAATAGTTTCAAGCAAATCCAATTTGTCTCTGAAATATATTCAGAACTAAATATACTTAGCGACAATTTGAGACAACAGGTTTTGTTACGAGCCATTCAAGGAAGACTCGTTCCACAGCTAGAGAGCGAACCTGATGGAATTCAACTTGGAGATGTGCCTAATAGGTGTCCATTTAACATCCCAACTAAATGGCGATGGGTTTATTTTTCAAATGTTGTTGAATGCTTAGATCGAAAGCGCGTTCCCGTAAAGAAAGCCAATAGAGATCGCATGAAAAAAATATTTGATTATTATGGTGCGACAGGAGTCATAGATAGGGTTGAAAATTATATTTTTGAGGAGCGTTTATTATTAATCGGGGAAGATGGTGCCAATCTTCTGTCTAAAGCAAGGGATAACGCTTTTTTTGCGACCGGAAAGTATTGGGTGAACAATCACGCTCATGTTTTTCGAGGAACAAAAAACTGTTTGCTTGATTATTTAGCAATTTATATAAACGCTATTTCTTTAGCACCTTATGTCACCGGCTCTGCACAACCAAAGCTGACACTGAAAAATTTGTCATCTATTCCAGTTCCGTTGCCGCCAATAGAAGAACAACAACGAATCGTTCATCAAGTTTCAAGTTTATTATTAATAATTAATGATTTGAGCATGATTAACAAATAATTTTTAATTGAGAAAATAACCAGCTAATTTTTTCTACAATTCGGTGTTGTTCCGTCAGGGGCGGAATTGGGATAGGCATTTTAAGAACAGTTTTTCGATCAATTCCCGGAATCATGCTTTTTGCATTGCTAGCTAATGATTTACTGTAGAAAGTCAAAAAATATTTAAGATATTCTGTATCAACTTTACCTGATGATCTTATGGCCATAATTTGTCGTGCAATGTGGATTCGCCCTACATTATTAATCGCAATTTTCCCAACAGTACCCTTGCATGTCAAAAGTACATCTCCTAATTCACTAAAAACAGCTGGTGATTTTGTCCATCGATTAACAATGATTGTCTCATCTTGGATTTGACTGGCACCGGTAATGTAGGGAATCCCTCCTGGCGACTCAACAATCTGACTTTTTTCCAAATCTCGCCCAGAGATGAGGGTGGTGACATTCTTTAAACAAGTCCATTTCCATTTTTCTGGGATTGAAAAAGGTGGATCTTCAGACAGTTCGACAATGGAGGTGACTTCGGGTTCGCTCTCTAGCTGTGGAACCAACTTTCCTTGGATCGCTTTCTCCAAGCACAACTGACGGAGTCGTTCGGAGAGAGGTCCTGATAGCTCGTTGTAAGCTCTCTCGGCGTAGTCAATTTGATCAAAAAGTTTATTGACTCTTGTAACAATGCGACATTGCTCTTCAATTGAGGGTAATGGTACCTTAATTTTAGATAAAGCGTGTGCATTAACATTTGGTTGTCCTGTACCTCTTGAACCATCAAAAAGTTGTGTCCAGTAAAAAGGAGAATCAAAAAAGTTAAAAAGGTAACTCGGATTAACGTACGTTAATTTTGGTTTTACGCGGATCAAATATGATGCAAATACTGCTATTTCTTTAGTTTTCTTTGCTATCAAATAGCTCTTGCCTATGGTTCCACCCGTTCTGGCAATTACAATATCACCATAATTTAGTTTAAATTTTTCGATTTCTTTTCCTGTTGCATAACAGAATGGCACAGAACTCCAATTTACAACTCCATTTTGAATATCCGTTATACGTAGAAGCTTGACGTTTCCTGTTTCTTTTGCTGAGGCGGTGTATCCATAATGAATTTTCTCTGAAATTTCTCCTAGCGACACCCATTTCCATTTCTTTGGAATCGCAAACGGCTCTCCGTCTGGATTCGTCCCAATTTGAGCAACTTTCGGTTCGCTCTCTAACTGAAGAACCAATTCACCACGAATGGCTTTATCGAGAATTTTATTTCTCAATGCTTGGAAATCTATCACTTCAGCTCCTCCTTTAATAAAGAAATAGCTTTTGCGATTTGATCACTTTTTCCTTGGAGCGCTGATAAGATTTCTTCGATTGACATTTCTTCGATAACAGATTTTTCATCTTGAATCCACGAAGGAAGATTTAGACTTAAACTATCATTTTCAATAAAGCGTTCTACAGGAAATTTACGCCAACGACCATTAGGATTTGCTTCGTTGTAAGTCTCAAGTCTCGCACTAATGTTGTCAGCGTTATAGCATTTCACAAATTCATCAAGATGTTCACGTTTGAGGCGATTGGTAACACGAGTATGCTTTATCCCTTTACGGTAGTCGTAATACCAGATCTCTTTTGTAGGCTCTCCTTTTGTGAAAAACAAGACATTTGCTTGAACTCCTTGAGCATAAAAGATGCCGTTAGGTAACCGTAAAATGGTGTGTAAATTGAACTCGTTAAGCAATTTTCGTCGAATTTCTTTTCCTGCATTATCAAAAAGCACATTGTCTGGCAAAACGACAGCAGCTCGTCCTCCGGTACGCAACATCACCATAATATGTTGTAGAAAGTTCAATTGATTATTGTTTGTTTTTACCCAAAAATCCTCACGATTTAAACCGACAGCACCAGAGGGTCTGTCTCCAAATGGTGGGTTTGTTAAAACCACATCACACAATTCTATCGGTGGATTTTCAAGAGAGTCTTTCCAATGAATTAAGGCATGTTCTGCACTCACACCATGTTAGGGCAAAATAGAAATGTCCTATTGTGCGGCAAAATAGAAATGTCCGCTT
>OHFA01000054.1_pt1 | contig 85896 bp, 79 predicted proteins | sample 1567501 | NCBI WGS metagenome assembly OHFA01 (sample SAMEA3879593, study PRJEB24766) | human gut metagenome | biome: human-associated habitat; feature: feces | place: USA | collected 1985/1987 | reverse complement strand
TGGGCGGATGAGGTTAATGGAAAATTAAACTCCTTTCCTCGTCCGCCTCTTTTTAAGGATTAAAGAATGTTTCTGCTAACGAATTTAAAAGGCCCTTTTGTACTGCTTGCGGCCATGCTTTTGTTTTCTACTAATGGCATGTGGATGGCAATCGCACCTGATGGAGCAACACCTTTTGTAGTTGGGGCTTCTAGAGTAGTTATTGGGACGATGACAATTGGATTGTGGTGTCTGATTTCTAGACAAGAAGTTATTTTTCGCGGTTGGCCATGGTTTTGGGTTATCTGCTACGCCATTTGTCTATCCACCTATCAGGTAGCATTCTTTAATGCAGTTTCAATTATTGGGGTAGCTGTTGGTACGGTTATTGCACAAGGCTCAGTCCCTATCTTTGCAGGGATCTTACAGTATTTAATTTATAAAAAAAGACCTACAAAAACCTGGTTTGTAGCGGCCCTGATTGGGATTGTCGGTTTAATTCTAGTCAACCAGGTCGAAGAAATTAATGCGTCCTTTCTTGGCTTTTCCTGCGCACTGCTGGCCGGATTTCTAACTGCTGCAGGCTTTGTGTCAGCCAAACACGTTTCTGTATACCGTACACCCACGGAAGGAATTTTCATTGTCATGATCTTCACTTCCCTGATGATGTTGCCCTTTTTCTTTCTTTTCCCAACCGAGTGGCTGTTCTCAGCAAAAGGAATGTTTTGCATGGGAATGCTTGGCTTTTTCAATTGCGGGATAGCCTTTATCCTTCAGTTTATTGGCTTAAAAAGCACAGCTCCAACAATGGCTTCCATCATTGCTTTGGCTGAACCATTAGGTGCTGCCACAATAGGAATCGTATTTTTGGGAGAGGCCTCCAGTCCAATGACCTTAATAGGTATTGCCTGCCTCTTAATGTCAGTGCTTTTTATGGTTATTTCCCCTGAAAAAGATGTTGCAAACTAGACTTTGAATTCCTCTGTATTTTTTAACTATTTCAAAATCAAAAAAGGCCTATTCAAAAATAAGAATAGGCCAAAATATGGATCATCCGCTGTTAGTGTTATTGGATCAAACTGTTGACTTCTTCCTCCATACGTGCTTTCGCCCCTTCAACTTGTTTTATCCAGGCTGCCAATTGAATTTCATCAGATTGAATCTGTTTCAGACGTGCATCTAACTGACGGTTGACTTCAGCCTGAGAAGTCCCACCTAAAATATTCTTTGATTCTGCATTTTTAAGCGGATCCAAAGCCATTTGAATTTCTTCATTGCTTAGTCCGGTTTGCTTACCAAATAGTTGCATGAAGAATTGGTCTACATCGGCTTTCGTAATTTCATTGGAACGCTTTCCTGTCGAGATCATATGATCTACGACCAATGCAACAATTTCGTGAGCTGCCCTAAATGAAATATGATCATGACGCACTAATGAATTAGCCAACTCGGTCACTGTGCAGAAATTTCCTCTAGCGTTATTGAGCATGCGCTCTTTATTGGTTTTCAAAGTGCTGATTGTGTCAATCATTAATTCAAAACACCCCTGCATTTCAGACATAGCTGTGTAAATGTAGCGGGTACTTTCTCCGCACACATCGCAAACGTTTGTATAAGGGGTATTCTTCATTGTTGCATAGGAACCAACATAAAAACCCTCAATGTTCCCACATTTACCCTTAATGTATTCCAAGGTATACGGATTTTTCTTTTGAGGCATGATGGAAGAACAGATTGCAACGGAATCGTCCACTTCAATATACCCATACTCGGGAGTCGCCCAAACGTAAAGATCATGGCAGAAACGAGATAATGTATTACCTAAAATAGCAAGAGCACTTAAAAGCTCCAGAGCAAAGTCACGACTGCCAATGGCATCGACCGAGTTGTCCATAGGTTTATCAAAACCCAATAAGTCACTCATCAATTGTCGATCAATATTCCATGTAGTCGAACCCATTGATCCGCCACCCATCGGGCAAATATTCATATTTGCAAAAACGTGGCTCAAACGAGAGTAATCGCGATCAAGACCCGCCAAAATCCCTGAACAATAATGAGCAAAAGTAATCGGTTCAGAAGGTTGCAAGTGCGTGTAGCCAGCCATTACTGCGTCAGTGTTTTTACGTGCGGTTTCCAAAATAGCACGACGCATTAAATTAAATTTTTCACATAGCTTTAAATAAAAACGACGAGCGTCCATCCTTGACATGGTTGCGTTCATATCGTTTCTAGACCGTGCGGTATGTTGCTGTCCCCCAATTTCAATACCTGTTCTATCGATTAGATATTTTTCGAGGTTAAAATAAACGCCTTCTAAAGCTGGATCTATAGGAAAATTCGGTTGATCCCCCATGTCAGCCATTTCTTTAGTGACTTTCAAAATTTCTTTAGCAACCGCTTTATCAATAATCCCTTGTTTGGCAATCATCACAACATGGGCTTTATTGAGATCCAAATAGGTCTGATATGAATGGTCCATATCACCTTTAATGTTTGGCTCCACAATATTGCGAATCACACTGGGTGACAATGTTTTTTTGATTTTGCCTCTTTGAATGGTCGTTGACATAGCAAACCTCGACTAAAAATAATCAGATTGGTAAAGCTACCTTTACCTTATTAAAAGGTAAGGTTTTCCCTTAATAGACTCAATCTACTTTCTGAAATCTCAATAACCATCATGCAAATTTTTCAATATGGTTTGTTTTATTGATTTTTATTCATAAAGTTAAGTTGGGTTTAAGGTTGTAGAGAATCAGCTTTGCCTGAGTTTTGGCGGAGTGCATCATGTGGCTTGGAATTGTTGCAGCACTAATGGCCTGTGCTTTATGGGGCGTGACGTATATCTTGCCTGCCCTATTGCCTAATTATGATGTTTTGCATACTGGCCTTGTACGATGCATTATTGTTGGCACCTGTGCGATATGTATTACGATTCCAGTCTATAAACAGTTGAAAGTTCTAAAGACGAGAGACTGGATCATTGTCCTTGAATTAGGCGTTATCGGAAGTTTTATTAACTTTCTGGCGCAGCTTTTCTGCAGTGCTTGGTCTGGCCCTTCTGTTTCAGGTATGACCACAGGTGCGATACCGGTTTTAGTTGCCATCATTTCAAATGAACGTGATCGTCGAAAAGGTAAGCCCTTTCTTTCACTACATAAACTTCTTTTTCCCTTAGGCTTACTTTGCGTAGGCTTTATTTTGTGTAATTTCTCTGAATTTCAATCCTTGTCTTCAAAAAGCGGAGAAACACAATTTATTTTCGGAGTCATTTTAGGCATCACACACACTTTACTGTGGACGTGGTACCCCATCGTTAACGCTGACTGGCTTCAAGAACACCCAAATTTCAGCTCTTCTACCTGGGCTACTTTACAGTGTGCATCTCTTTTACCGGTCGGTTTAGTCACTTTCATTATTTTCAGGATTTGGGTAATGCCTGAAGGATCCCCCATCCTTGGCGATACCCCCTACCGCTTCGTTATTGTCTTACTTTTGAATGGTTTTTTCTGCAGCATTGTCGCCATGTCGCTCTGGAATGTTGCTTCAAAATATGTCCCAACTTCATTAGTTGGGCAGATGATGGTTTTTGAAACGATTTTTGCAGTCATTTTTGGACACATCGTATCCCAGAAATTCCCAACTTTAATTTTATTTACCGGGGTAGTATTTTTAACAATAGGGGTCTCTTTGGCATTACATATGTTCAATAAACTAGACTATAAGACTCAAAAATGAACAATACTCAAGAATTAACTTTTAAAAGTTTGTCGGTTTTTATTAAAGTCATTGACACCGGCAACATGACCGTCGCAGCCAAAGACTTAGGGCTTACTGCCTCTGCTGTCAGCCGCAGAATATCCAATCTTGAAGAAGTGTTAGACGTAAAGTTAATAGAGCGCCACACTAAGCAAGTAACTCCCACGATTTACGGTAGAGTTTTATATCAAAAATCCATACCTATAATGGAAAAACTTGCGCTTCTTTTTGAAGAAGTAAAAAATCCAATGGGAAATAAAAATTTAGACTTAAGATTGGGTTCTTCAACTTCAATTACCAATACTTTCTCGCCCTACATCATTCCTGATTTGGTCGACAGAGTCCATTCTCTTAGTTCATATAACGGACCTACTCCTAAAATCTGCGGTATGCTGATGAGCAATGAATTGGATATCGCATTGATGACGCAGACCCTTGAGACTGAAAAAGAAATTTACTCGCTTCCTCTGTATAACGAAGATTATGTAGCCATCATTCCAGATGAGTTTGAAAGCGTGGTCAACACAAAACATGAATTACTAAACTTAGCTGAAAAACTTCCTTGTGTTCAGTTCAATCCGTCAACCATGGATGCACAACACACAACTCGGGTTTTGAGACAGTGGGGTATTACAAATCATAAAATTTCAGTCAATAGCATTGAAGCCGCCCTGCGACTGGTTGCATTAGGCAAAGCGTGGTCATTAATGCCAACCTTAAACATATGGTCCGGTGAAAAATTTTTCCATGGAGTTTGCTTCAAATTAGTTTCGCCTCAACAAGGCAAACGTTTTGCTTATTTACTTTATAAAGACAATAAATATGAAGACATTGCTTACTACATAAAAGATCTTGTTCAAGACACTATGACAAACGTTTTACTGCCTGAGATTAATCAAAAGAATCCTTTGTTGGCGAAGTCGATTATTCTTCTTTGATAGTATCGACACTGCAATACTGTAAAAAAAACGGGTTTTGGAATTTTGTCTTAAAAATTATCAGAAAACTGTTGCAATTTAAGGGGCCAGTTCATTTATATGAACAATACTCTGTCGCGCAACATTACTTGGTCGCCCAACAACCCCGTATTCAGTTCTTTATTAGTTCCACAAATTTATTAAAACACTTACTGTCTACAGCTTGTTACGCCACTTTACTAATTTTGTACCCACTACTGTAGTTGCTGAAGCTATCTCAACCTTTAACCTTAAAATCAATACTAAGTTAGTTTAAATAAGGGCCTCTGAAACTTTCAGTAATTAAATTTATGACAGTCAATAAAAACACTTTTAATTTTTTGGTTATTATGAAAAAATCAATAGAGGATTATTATTTTTAAGTTATGAGTATTCGAATATCAAAAATAAAACTGCTAAATTTCAAGCGGTTCGTAAATTACGAGATTGAACCTAACGATAAAATAAATATTATTGTCGGTGATAATGAGACTGGGAAGAGCTCCATCTTACAGGCAATAGATTTAGTTGCTAGTGGAAGCATCCGAAAAGTAGAAACATTGGGATTAGAAACACTTTTTAACACTAAAGCCATTGAGAAATTTCAATCTAGCGAGCGTACCATTGAGAATTTACCTGAGTTAATCATTGAATTGTATCTTGATGGTACTAACGACTTCACACTAAACGGAAAAAATAATACTGAAAGAAGATCCTGTGACGGAATACGACTGGTTTGTAAACCAAACCCTGATTTTTATACTGAAATAACAGAATCTTTAAAGGAAGAGAAGTATTTCCCGTTTGATTTTTACTCCATCAGATTCTCGACCTTTGCCGATGAGGGCTACTCTGGATACAAGAAAAAGCTGCGCTCAATCTTAATTAATAGCTCTGAAATGGATTCGGACTACGCTACTAATGACTTTATTCATCGAGCTTATTTGCAATATACAGAAGACAGGCCAAACGAACGAGCCGTTCACAAAAATAGATACAGATTAATGAAAACTGATTTCAGTAATAAACAATTATCAGAACTCAATGCTCGAATTCCTTCAGAAAATAACTACAAATTCGCTCTGAAAAATTCTTCTGTTTATAGCTTTGAAAATGATCTAATGGTTTATGAAGACGGAATATCCATCGACAACAAAGGAACTGGGAGACAGATATTTATAAAAACAGAGTTGGCATTAAAACGTTCTGGCGCTAATACTGATGTCGTTCTAATTGAAGAACCAGAAAATCATTTAAGTGCATATAACTTACGGAAACTTGTTAATAAACTAAAAAGAGAAGTTGATGGTCAATTATTTATCACGACACACAGTAGTTTTATCAGTACGAGGCTTGAATTAAACAATTTACAAATTATCCAAAATGAAGACCGACCTTTAAAACTTAATCAATTAGAAAATGATACCGCCAAATACTTTATTAAAGCCCCTCCGGTTGGCATTATAGACTTCATTCTATCCCCCAAAACAATTTTAGTCGAAGGTCCTTCTGAGTTTATGCTCATGGAATCGTTCTATGAACACTTAACCGGCTCTAAACCTGAAGACGACAATGTTAACATTCTTGATATCAGAGGATTAAGTTTCAAACGATATCTTGAGATAGCGAAATTAACCAAAAGTCAAGTTGCTGTAGTTACAGATAATGATGGCAACTATGAGAAGAATTGTATTGAAAAGTATAACGACTTTAAATCTCTAAAGAACATCAAAATATTTTTTGAGAGAGATAACTCTAAAAAAACTTTCGAACTTGTACTCTTTGGAGATAACGCAGATATCTGCGGGGAATTATTCAAAGATGCTCAAATCATGATCGCAAATAAAACTGAAAGTGCCTATAAGTTACTTACATCAGACTTAACCTTAAATGTACCTCAATATATCAGGAATGCTGTCGAATGGATAAAAGATTGATGCTGGCTGTAGCCGGCTCTGGTAAAACTAGTTACATAGTAAATAAACTTTCCTTTGAAAAAAGATCTCTTATAGTGACTTACACTGATGCAAACTATGAGAATCTAAAAAGAAAGATTCTCTCAAAATTTAATGGTCATTGGCCTGATAACATAACTCTTTTTTCCTATTTTCAATTTTTGTACCGATTTTGTTACAAGCCCCTTTTGTCGGACCAAGTCGGCGCGAAAGGAATAACTTTTATCAAACCAGAGCGTCGTTTTGCCAAGATCGGGAGTTATGACTTTTATTTTTCAAAAAAATTTTTTTATAGTAATCGACTTAGCAAATTCCTAGAAGACTATTTGGAGGATATCCAAAAAAGGCTGTCCAAATATTTCGATGAATTTATAATAGACGAGGTTCAGGATATTGCTGGTCGAGACTTCAATTTTTTGGAAAAACTCTTTTCTACAAAAATCAACATACTCTTTGTTGGTGACTTTAACCAACACACTTATTCCACCAGCTATGACGGTAGTATTAACAAAAATCTTTTTAAAAATTTCCAAACTTATCAGTCTAAATTTACTTCTAACGGCTTTATATGTGATCGAACACTACAAAAAAGTTGGAGATGCACAGAAAGTGTGTGCTCATTCATTCGAGAAAAATTAAATATTCCCATTTATTCCAATCGTCCTAAGGATGAATTTTCTGATGTCGTATTTATTAGCAACAAAGAGCAAATACAAAAGATTTACTATGATAAGAGTATAGTCAAACTACATTTACGGAATGCCGCTCTATATGGCCCTAACCATAGAAACTGGGGAGACACAAAGGGGGAAGACCATCACCAAGATGTGTGTATCCTATTGAATAAAACAACGCTTGCTTTTCTTATGGGAAATAGTTCCAAAGATTTAGCTTTAATAACAAAAAATAAACTATATGTTGCTATTACTCGTGCCCACAGAAATGTCTATTTAATAGACGAGACTCAAATAACCTGAAATCTGATTACTTTGGAGAATGTTAAATTTTCGAAATACTTAATCAAATGAATTGGCCTGTTAAAAGACTGATGAAATTCTCATTAGGGACATCATCCATAATTTTAAGTATGGAACTTTTGCCATTGTAGTAGGAAATCCATTGCTGCATCTAGACGGTAATAAGTTTGTATAAATCCAACATTTGCTAATCTCTCAGAAGAAACGATAATGGATTTAGCAATGAGTCAAAACAAGCTTAAAAGCCAATCGCCAGTATTCCAACCGAACAGTTAAAAAGTGATGAAATTGAGCCTTTCATCCAACAGATGCGTAAGCATTTGATTGAGCAAGCCTTACAAGGCGAAATGGATGCCCATCTTGACTATGACCGATATGAGCGTCATAGTGGCACCAATAGCCGAAATGGCTCAAGCAAGAAGACGTTAAAGACCGAGAAGGGACCGATTGCCATTTCGGTTCCAAGAGATCGAGATGGCAGTTTCAAACCGAAAATCGTCCCCAAGGGACAAACGCGAACGGGCGTGCTCAATGACCAAATCTTTGCCCTTTGCAGCAAAGGGATGAGTGTTGCGCGAAAGAGTATTGTTCACCCAACAGCACATAGAATTTTGTTGAAAAAACGATATTTAAATAGGAACATATTAGAAGCCACTTATGAGCTTTTCTCAAAGAACCAGGTAATAATTCGGCAACAGTCGCAAATTCTGTGATATGAGGTGTATTTCTGTCAAAGCAACTCTTCTAATGCAGAGGTAACACAATTTATCAAATGAAAAGCAATACGAGCGTTTTTATTATTGCTTATCTTCTAATTTTCCTATTCGCATAACGATAGAGGTTTGACTTCTCCCCATTTTCTCTGCGATATACTTTACGCTCTTTCCTTCATGGTAAAGAGTGAGTAGGAACTTATCGGCACTGCGCGTCCATTTTTTATTGGCATTGGGATGTTTAACATAACTTTCTTCCGTAACCTTTTTAGGGTGTAAGAACTCGTCAACAAAAACAGATGGGAAGCGTTTGTCATAAAGAACGTATGTCTTTATTTTCGCTCTGGTAATAGCCACATAGAACAACCTACGCTCTTCTCCATACGGATATTGGTCGCTTTTAGTTAAAACATAATCAAGAACAGGGGCATCGCTTACCATTGAAGGGAATCCATAGGTGTCCTTATTACATTGAAGAATTATCACATAGTCCGCTTCAAGCCCCTTGGATTTATGTATAGTCAAAAATTCAATTTTCCTGTCTCCGATGAAGTAGTAAAAACGATTGCCCTCTTTCACTGATTTGTACAAAAACGATAAGTAATAGTCATCAAAGGAATACCGCCCTAACAGGAAGATAGATTTATCCGCAGGAATAGACGCAACTAATTGCCCGATAGCTTTACAATAGTCTCGCCGCTCATAAGCGCAGAATTGCAACTCGGTTTTGGCTTTTGGATTAAATGGATGTATATCCTTTCGTAGCTGTGCCTTATTCCGCTGTATGAATTGCGATGACAGGCTTACCAAAGGTTCTCCAAAACGATATGTCGTCTCGATTCTATTGATTTCTGTTGAACCGAAATAATCTGAGAACTGATTGAAAAGAGCCATGTCACTTCCTGAAAAGCGGTATATGGATTGCCAATCATCGCCCACGCAATACAATTTTGCAGGAGGATTACCTTCTCGGAGTACTTTAAGGAAATTGTAGCGGTCAACTGATATATCTTGGAATTCGTCAACGATGATATATTCGTATTTTACAGGATTGGAGGAACGGCATACTTCCGTAGCTTGTAGAATAGCATCTGTAAAGTCTATCTGTTTACTGCTTTTCAATTCTTCAATATACCGCTCATAAACAGGCTGAAATATTCTTTTTATAATGAATGCGCAGCGCTCATCCCCTGCGCATTCAACCTGTTTCAAGACCTCTTGTATGGACTTACAGCTTGATTTTATTAATGTAATAAAAGTTACAACGAGCCGAATGAAAGCCTTTTCCTGCTTGCTGTTTGGAGGAAGAACCATATCATACAATTCAGCATCAGTTTTTTCTTGAACAGGAACACCTGCTTTTTCCAATGACACTTTTAATATATGTCGAATATCTGAATAACAGAAATCTGCACTTGAAGTTGTCAATAATACAGTCCCAAACTTCTCATGGGCTGCTTTTTTCCATGTTATTGCGTCATTGTATTTTTGATTTGCTTCTTCGTAAGTAATGCCTTTATCTTTTGCGAACCATGTTGGAACAAGCCCATGTTCATCCACACCAAAATGTTCTAAATAAATACGTTTTAACTTGCCGCCCTGCTCAAAATAAATGGAAAAATCGGGCCTATATTGTGAGTGCATTTCATCTGCCAACGGATGTTCATAAGGTTCTTCATATCTGAATTTCACACCTAAAGAAGATAATACAAAACAGATTTTCCGTTCTTGCTCACTCCGAACATAAATAGCTTTGCCGTCCATGTCTGGGAATTGGGCTTTCAAGCGTACTTCTTTCAATTCTGACAGTTGTTGCCTGCGTTCATTCTGACGATGTTCCCAATCCGTTTCTTGCACCTGATAGTCAACAAAGCATTCTACGATACTTTTTTTGAAATCCTCATCTTCCAATAACTTATGATAGATTCTCACAAACAGTGCGTCTGTGTTATCACAAATAGAGGGTTTTTGTCCTGTTGCTTTTCCAATGATGTCCATGGCTAGTTTATGGAAGGTGTATCCTCTTAGCCCCGCAATATTCATTCTTTCCGTCAGTTCGGTAGCAGCCTTGTTTGTATAGCTAATAAGAAGAATGTTTTGAGGATTGATGTGTTTGATGTCAATCAGATACCTAACCTTTCCCACGATAGACGATGTTTTTCCACTTCCTGCGCTACTAACCACCAAACAATTGTCTTCTTCGGACACGATTGAACGCCTTTGCTGATTGTCTAATGGATATTTAAGGCAATGGTCGAAAAAGTCTTTGTTGGTATCAAGGGTATCTTGGATAACCTGTTCATTATGTCTTTTGACAATTGAGTGGACGCTTCTGAAATCTTGTGTAAATTTTGAGATTGTCTCGGACGGTTCTATGTGAAATACCTTAAGACTTTTCTGTAAGGAAATGACTTTCTGGAAGAACTCTGCATAATATTGCGTAAATTGTTCTTCTTCAGAGGAGGATATTACATGCCCATTAAAACTGTTCTTTAAATCAGTTTCAATATCAATGAAGATACTTTTATTGCTTTGCTTTAATTCTTTTTCTCTGCTTTCTTGTATATCCCTATATGGAGTAATGGTTGCTATCTGTTCCGATAGTTCATTAGATTTCTTTTTCAGCAATAATCGTATCGCTACTATGATTACTATGATTACACTTATAACAGTAGCGATACTTAACATCCAAACAAAAGGCGACGACATAAATTGATATTTGTAGGTCATCCTTAGCCTGCTTTCTTACAGCGTCTGAATTCATCTTATCAAAATAGGGAAAAAGAACATAGCAACTCATTACGCTTTGATTGTCAATTGACAACTGAATGTCACCTTTGGATGTACCATAAGTCGTGAACCATGTACACCTATCCATTTGGAATTTATGTGGCTTGTCATTATCTGTTTATAGCTGAGTGTGCCTTGGAATGTTTCTACTCAATCTGTTGGTTCACCATATTTTTCTGTTAGCACAGATTTCAAGTGTACATAGTTGTTTTCAAGCAATACCCAACCGCTCTGTTCAGTAAATATCACCCCAATAGTATTAACTTTATTAGTCGCTTTTTTTGGGGTAAGTTCATCTTTTGTGTACAGTTTTCATGACGTTTGACATGAAAATAAATCGGCCGTTGCCTCATATTTATCGAATATATTTGCCCACGCTCTAGCTAATCTCATAATAGCTCCCGACAAAGCAGATAAATTTGAACCAATAATTTTTGCAATGAACATAAAGATTAAACCATCCTGAGTATTTGTCTTTCCATTAATATAGAGAATTATAAGAACCAAAAAAAAGAGGAAAATAAAAACATTGACAAAGAATGTTAGTTTCTCGGTAGTTTTAACCCTTGATTCTACGTTTTTCTCTCCCTTATCTTTTGCTAAAAGACGTCTATTGAATCTAATTTGGATCTGCCTAATCTGCTCTTTCGTAAAAGAATTTGAGCAAAAAAACATAACTACACATATAACCAAAGCCAAACAAAAACCTAACAGTGGGTTAAGGTAAAAAGAAAAAAACGTAATTATCAAAATATGGGAAAAAATAATAAAAACATTAAGCGTTTCTAAAAAACCCATCCTTAACCAATTTACAGATGTATTTAAGACACTTCCTGCTAATACATGAACAATACTAATTACAGCATTCACATATTCAATTTTTTTTATTTTTATGTAGTACTTCAGAAGCGAGTTGAGAATTGCTAAAAAAGACAATCCAAGTAAAAATTCAAACAACCTTTCCTTGAAGATTGCAATTGGATAAGAAAAACAAGAAGCAACAAGTTTGAATAACAGTAGATCAACAACGGGTGATAATGCAGCAAACACTAGCACCAACGAAAAAATTGAACGCTGCCTAACTGAGCATTTTCTCACTGCTGCCAGTAATAGTAAAAACAATTTGCCGATTATCACCATACCACATAACCTTCTATTTGTTTCTCTGTCTGTTCCTTAAACTATCCTGATAATGACAAAAAACGTCCTTCCCTCTTACATAAAGATCGCCCCATGGCTTATTCGGTCCAGCAAAATGGATTAATTTAGCTTCCTGAATCGACTCCTGAGTTGCATAAACATTCCAACTTGAATCTATTTCTAGACGATTGCCTTGACTATATAAATTAAGGGCATCCTGATCATTTAATTGATACTGCTCAACTAAAGGAACAAATTTTTGCACAAAACCTTCCTTTCTCATTTTTTCCAAATTCATTAAAGTTACACCGGCATTAGCAGCACTAAAATCCAATCTACCCATATGGTAGGCAGTATTCCTCAGTTTCGCAGCTTTTTCCTTCGAACAATGTAACGCAGCTCGTGACACCAAATCATCACAAGAAGCCCAACCAGGATGGTCTGAACGCTTACCTGCATATCGATACGCTGTAACATCTAAGCTATACAATTCTGCAATGTCGCCCGTTACAATTATATCGACGTCAAGATATAGTATTTTTGCTAGGTTATCACAAACTACCGGAAGTAAGAGCCTGTCCATTGTCGAAACCGTGATATGCTTCAGGAGCGATAAATCTTCTCCGTATTCAACAGAATCACAATAGTAAACAGTAAACTGAACTTCCTTAAACATGACAGCGAGCTCTTCGACATCCTTTATTGTTACTTTCCTCAATAACAATACAACATTTAACTTGGCATTAGTATTATGCACAATTGACTCTAAAACAACGGCTAAATACTGGAATTGATTCTTATCAACCGCAAACGCCAAATTAACGTCGGCACTACTCTGAACATTGAAAATACGACATTTTTGCTTAAGCTCATTAACTACAGTCTCTAAATTAAAGTTCTCAATTCGTGGCACAATAATGTTTTCCGAAATGTAATCTTTGGCTAACTTTACATCGTCCTCACAGAGCTTCTGCCAATATCTATAGACATCCTCTCTAGTATTTCCTTGAAGAATAACCTCATATATCTTTAGGATTTTTTGTTTTAGGGATGTTGCCATCCCCAAAAACTCTTTGTCTGATATGGATATTAAACCCTCGAAACGAGGGTCAGATAAATTCCGATTCGTAAAATTGGGGTGCTTACCTATGGATCTCATGGGTAAATAACAATGTAAACGAGACGTGTAGATTCCATCATATTCCCTATATTTATTCAAAGTGTCATAGCTTGCTTTCAGATTTTCAACTAACGTCTGTTGTTTAAACACTGGCGAAACATTTGAAAAGAAATCAACGCCTTTGTCCGTCACTAATTCAGTTTTAGACTCGACATTAGCAACCTTACCATTCCCTCTATTCCGACTACAATCGTACAGCTGTCCAATGGTCGAAGTGACGCAACCTGAAAAAAATGCTTTAATTCCTCGAGAACTTAAAATGTCAACAGTCGTCCAATCACGACAGCCAATAGGCTCAAATTGTTTTAGATAACTTACCGCATCTTCTGAAAGAATACTTTTCCGATTTAAATGAAAAGAAATAAAAATAGGCAATATGTTTTTATTCAAAGGGAAGTCGTACCATGCACCAAAATTATGGTGCATGTACCATCCAAACACAAATGTCCACGTCTTCTCAGGAAGGTGCTTATTATTACTAAAATCTCGATTAATTTCTACTAAATTTACAGTGACATTACTTGCTTCAGTAACTTGATCGGCTTTCGATATCTTTTCTTTGCAGGAGTTTACAAAATCCGCTAACGCTTTGTCTTCACTCACATAACATACATTTTGCTCGCGAGCCAAATTGCTGATCAATGAAAGAGTTTGTACCCAATCACCAATGTTGTTACTGGCTCTCTCCATATCTAAATTCTTGTAGTTTAGGATACCAAGATTCACTGAACCGTACCCCTCCCCAGCAACCTTCTCACTCTCCCATTTAAAATTTTTATACCACAAAACTTTATTTTGAGTTTGTTTGTCAACTAATTCATAGTTATCTAATTGATCGATTTTTTCATAAAAAAGGTCAAACTTTTTAGCTTTAGCAAAAAGCTCTATATATTTCAATGCCTCGTCTACTTTACCCTCTTCAATGTGTTTACGAATAAGGTCATTTAAGACTTCTATTTCTAGTCTGTCTTCATGTGCCAAACAATCCAAATAAACGTATGGAATGTATCTTAAAACTATTTCTCTTGGAAGCTTTTCCAAAATTTGCAGGGTTCGTTTATAAAATCTTTCTGAGTGCATAAACTGAGCATCTGCTAATCTTGAAAATATCTCAGCAGAACACAATTCCCCACCTGCCTGTTCAATTGAGTGCACAAAGGATCGCAGGCAAGCCCTATATTCAGATTTCATCCCTGAAAATTCATCAAAAAAAGAAGCCCAAAAATTTTCTCCCTTTGCAGTCCGCTGCATTCAAATTGAAGGCTGCTTCATTCTGTCCCTAAGAATCCGATTTTGCTCCCTAAGTGCAGTCCTCTGTTTTCTTAGGACATCACAATTGTGTTCCAATAAATCAAGCCTCGAGACGGAAACTAGCCCTAGTTTTCTCAAAACGCCTAAAATAATTTCTTTCATCATAGTCAACACTCCGTTGGCAATCACTTATAAACAGAAAATAACTAATAATTTAACAAGGTTATATCAAAATTGCGAAAATGAATATATGTCAAAATTAACCCGGGAAACTTGATCTAACCATGTTTATTAATTTTTGGATCCTACGACAATTAGTTCGTTGAATTGCTGATGGAATTTCTGTTTCCGCATTTAATTCAAACGGAAAAAAATCTAAAACATCGTCGCAAAAGACTGAGTAGTAGTCCAAAAATTTAAAAGAATCATTATCACTGCGAGAAAATTTAACCCATAAATTTGGAATTTCATATGTGTCAGACAAAATAAGACCATGAAGAGAAGAAGACAAAATGCATTCGCAGGATAAGATTTCTTTTACGAAGTCCTCTACATCTTGTCTTACATCAATGACTTTTATTTCTTCACTTTTAAAAAAACTCGAGGCCCACTCATACTCGGAATAATGAGGAACCACACCTACATTCCACTGCTTACTTATCTTTGGCCTAAAATACTCAGAAACCAACATAGCTGGATCTGCTAAGGGCACTGACAAATTGCATTTACAAATGTGGTTTAACTCGTCTAAAGAGATCTTACCTCTCAACAGAAACACATTTCTCATCGACAGATCCATGCATATACGACCAGACCCGATGGCTCCTGCTCCCCATATTAAACTTTGAGACGTTGCTTGATCTAATATACTGCCAGTTGCCAAATAATGTTTTTTCACCCCTATAATATCTTTGACTACCTTTTTCCCTGTCAACTTCCCGATAAGATAAGGTCCCGTGAGGTCTCCAACATTTTTTATTTTGCTAAACCACCATGCCCTAACACAACTATTGGTAGAAGTATACGCTGTAATGTTCCTAAGAAAATAAGTAAAATCTGAGCAATTGGTACGGATCATCTCAATATCCATGTAACTTAAAAAGTAAGCAAAACTTCCTTTATCCTGCGGTAAGTCTCGGCTATCTTGTCCGAAGGAACCCTATCTGAAGTAAGGTACTGGGAAAAATCAATAGACTTTAAGTCACATGAAATTTGTTTCGGTTGAATAACACCCAGACCGACCCCTAGAGAATAATCTTCATATTTCATACCATCACCAGAAACTTTATTACCTTCGCCATCCCAAGTAACTAGACAACAAGGAATGCCGTATGCCTGACAAGTAATAAAGCAATGCATCGCACTGGTAACAACTCCAGAGTATTGATTCAGATTATCAATAAAATTCTCGATTTCCTTTGGGGATGATCGAAAAATAGATAACTCATCCATATTCTCAGGTAATTGGAGTGGTATGGACAGATGAGAGAAGTGCCTTACTAGTGCCAGACGTCCATTATTACCTCTTGAACTCGGATACAACAAGGGAAGTACGATCGCTGGATCAGCTGTATACAACGCCTGAATATTTTTTGCTTTTTCACGGACCAAGTCTGCAGTTATTGGTCCCCTGACTCCTATATAACATGCATCCTGATTGACATTAGTTCGCCGAGTGCTCGCACCCGTTCCAAATACCACAGAAAACTCCGTAGCGAACTTAATAATAGAACCAATAAAAAGTAAATGTTTTTTTTGGAATTGCTTTATTTTTTTGCACGACACAAAGCGAACAGAACGACCTGAAATTTTAGAAACTATATAAGGACTTAACCAATCTCCGTAATTTCCTGGAGCGGGAGAGGGGTACCAGCAAACAGGAATTGCATCTTTTGAACTATTAAAGTTCTGGTACTCATATAGTACCTGGGCAACTCTATCTAAAGAGTTTTTTTCTTTCTGTGAAAAACTGATGCTACGTTGTTTTAGACGTCTAAGTTTTTCTATGTCATTTTGTTCAATACACTCCTCAATCAATCGTTGATATGTATGTTTATTTAATAGACCAAATCTCCGAAAATAAAATGAACTCAAACGAAGTCTTATATCATTAAGCGACTTCGCTACTGTAAACAAATGAACCTTCTTTAAAAACGCCTTTATTGCCTCTTTGAATTCTTCATTTTGATCCTTAAATAATTTTTCATGCTGCACCACCTTACCTGCAAATTTTTTCACATTTCCTGAGGAGCCAAATTGAAAGAAACCTCCACCCGCTCCATTATCCCGTTCCAGAGATGGGATGACTTGGAAACTCAACATGTTGCAATTATGCCGCCATGACTCTTCAAAGAAATAATCATCTGTAGCTTTACCAATAAATCTCTTTTCTAACTGGGCTGCATACTCAATAAATTTAAAAGCATTCTGAGTGCAATTAAACCCAATAAAACAAGGTTCCCAAAAACGGCTTCGAACATGATACCCAATTTTTAAAGGAGAAGAAAACCCTCTACAAAATCCCACGATATCGGAACTGAAATCCTTGACATAATCTGGCAAACTAGTCACATTGCAGTCAACATCAATCCAGAAGACCTTTTTAGCTGGGTTCTGCTTGATCACCTCATAAAGCCTAGCAATTTTCTTCCTACACACGTCACTCCAGTCCTGCCCTTCGGGAATTGTTATTTCATCAATCTGAAACTCCAGCCCTAAACTTTCAAGTTGTTTAGCGAGTTGTTCAGCCTTGTTTTTGTAATAGTCGTCCGGAGTATAAAACGAATAGAACAGAATACCTGCCATGTTACACCAACAAATTTCACATTCAGAAAAAGAACAATTACTCTAGAAATATACAAACCCTTTAAATAAGGCTTCTAAATCTCAAAGCATTCTTTGTTCCCAATAAAACAGCTACTAGTTTAATAAAATTTGTAAACGTTTTCCTAATTTTGAATATTTTAAATGCACATCGTAGAGAAGAACAATACTCATCCGCTAATAAATACCTTTGTAAATCATCCGTTTTATCACACTCCATGCTTCGTCTTTTTTCTTTCGGAGTAAAAGTATCAATTACATCAGCATATTTTTGTTTTATTCGTAATTTTGCCATCTCATTATTTTTTAAATTTTGAGATAAAGACTTTGAACCTGATACGCTAAAATAATCAACCAGAACTCTGTTAATAAAAAATTCTTTAGCCCCTGATCTAATACAACGAATCCATAAATCCCAATCCTCACAAGCTGAAAGCTCTTCATCAAATAATCCTACTTTAAGTAGTACGGACTTTTTACAAACAACAAGAGAGCAACCACCTATGTAGTTTGAGATTACAATCTCTTTAATGCTTCCTGATTGTCCTTTACGGTACTTAGTTTCATATTCCAAATGTTCATTAATTAACTTGACATTTGCCCTGTGGTAGATAAGATCAATGTCTCGGTTTTGTTCTATAGTGTCATCTATCACGGCTATTTTTTCTGACCTAAACATATCATCATCATCTAAGAATGCTATGAATTCCTTTTTCGCAATAGAGACACCCAAATTTCGGGCTTTTGCCGCCCCAACAGATGACTCATTTCGGATCAGGTAAACTGGAATCCCAATTCGTCGTAACACTTCCAAGGATTCTAGAGAAACTTTTTGGTTTGACCCATCATCAACAATTACAACCTCTCCTGGCAATGTAGTCTGCTCTGATAAACTAATTAAAGCATTCCGTAGATCCTGAGGTCTATCCTTTGTTGTTATCACTACAGAAATATTTTTCGAAATCATCTAGTTTCCTAATCTAAAATTTTTGAAAATCGATCCAAAAACTTTCTTAATTATCCTAAAAAGTTTTCCACGACCGCGCCTTAAATCTTTGGCAGCAATAACCTTTTAAAACTTAAAAAAACCTCTGTACTGATTAAACAGTTACTCCATGTTTTGCACCTGCTCACGCATCTTCTCAATATTGACTTTCAATGCCAAAGAGGTTTTCGTCATCTCAATCGCAACGGCTTTGCTGCCCAAAGTATTGGCCTCACGATTAAGTTCCTGCATCATAAAATTAAGTTTTTTGCCCACCTCACCCCCAACAGCCAACAAACGACGAATTTCATTCACGTGCGTTAACAAGCGATTTATTTCTTCGTCAACATCCATCTTGATGGCATAAAGAATCACCTCCTGATGAATCCGATCATTGATTTCTTCAGTTGTCAGCGTTGCGTGTTCACTCAAGGTCTTGGTTAAAGCCTCTTTTAAACGCTCTTCTAATTTAACTTGAAGACTTTCAAGAATAAGTGGTAATTTAGATTCCAACTCTTTAACCGTCTCCACGATTCGATCACAATATTCACTGATCACAACAGCCAAGGCTTCTCCCTCACGAATGCGGGAGGCAACAAAGGCATCAATTGCTTCGTCCAACGCTTCGATAATCTGATCGGTTAATGCATCCTCGTCAATGACTTGAGGTCTTAATAAACCGGGAAACTGCAAAATATTGGACATTGTCAATGGACAAGCATCTGGCTTAACCTTTAAGACCGATTCCTGCAACGCTAAAACATTAGCCAACGCAGTTTGATCCAAAGTCTGTTCTACAAGAGCAGAATCACACACCCATGATAGGCGGAACTCAATTTTTCCCCCGTTTGACAGCTTTTACCAATCGAGTACGAATGTCCCCCTCTAAAAAACGAAACTCTTCCTGGAGATGAATCGTCACTTCTTGGTATCGGGAATTTACCGACTTCAAATCCAGTGAAATAGCACCCAACAACGTATCTTTTTAAATATGGGCATAGCCCGTCATGCTACTAACCAACATAAAATCATTCCTTAATATCAAAAACTTTCAGAGATTAACGCAATCGAAAAATAAATCAAGTTTCTTTTGTACAAGCCAATCAATAAACGAAATTTTCATCTCTTTTAATCGATCGAAAGTTGCTCACAACAAAAAAACTATTCAAAAATTGACATATTATTTTCAGTACAGCATTCAACCTTGGACACTGGCTCACACTCCCTAGATCAACCAAATGTCGCGAGACTGGTCCTTTTTTGAATCAAAAAGATCATTAACATCTTGTTTTTAACCTATTAACCACCTTTACGATAGTTAAACATGCCTATCATCTAAATAATTTTAGATCACATTACCTAACCACCGATCAACATGAAACCTGTTCTCTTTCATAAGCTCGTGGCACCTGATTTACATTACTACATCGCTGAATAATTAGCCTAGTAAAAAACGACCGTGCACACTTTTTCCTTTAACCACACCGCATCTATGTCAAGCGCTAACAATCACCGATAAGTTTCTTTTTTGATTTAATGTAAAAGTAGGACTCTATTCGAGCTAACAGCGAAGGATCTACAAGGTCAGAATAGATATGAAAATCCGGAGATCTAATTTTTAGACTGCTATGTAGATTTGTCGTCTTAGGGGCGTTAGGTGTTAAAGATTATTTGATTGATGGAAGAACAATCCTGTACTTAAATGTTAGAACGTTAAGGACTTAACTTTTACTCGTTGCTTTAAGAAGATAAAACAGAACGTATAACTTCATAAGTCCTCGCAGAGATTTTGTTAGTATCAAAATAGCTAATACTTACACGTCTGCTTGCTTGTGTCATTTGTTTAAGTTCCTCGGGATGTTTTACAAGGAACTCGATGAGATCAGCAAGTTCTTTTGTATCATGAGGAGTAAAAAGCAAGCCGTTTTTCTCTCTGACAGCTTCTTTGCACCCAATAGTATCCGTTGTTAGTATGGCTAAACCACAACTCGCTGCCTCTAATAGTATTTTTGGTAACCCTTCGCGGTAAAAAGAAGGCAAGCAACAGATATGTGCTTTTTGTAAAAAAGATGCGACATTTTGTTGAAAACCCAAACATTCAACAGCTGGATTTTGTTTAATAACTTCAAAATCTTCTTGTGTTAAGGATGATGGATTACCATAGTCTGGGGATCCGATTAGTTGCATACGAACAAGGTATTTTTTTTCATATAATCGACTTGCAACTTCCACAAAGTCAAAAACCCCTTTTTCCCGGATGAGTCTCGAAGCCATAACGACTGTACACACTTTATTTCTTTCAGAAAAGGGAAGCGGAGAGAAATAATCTGTATCAACCCCTGCCCCAAGAATACAGAAGGCATCTCTTGGGTTTAAAAATCCTTTTCTTATAAAATAATTGATATCCTCAAAATTTTCTACAATAACTTTGCTTTTTGAAGGATTTAGAAAAAAACGGTACAACTGCAACACCAGGGGACGCAGAATTTTAGCTTTCAGGCTGTTTGATGCGAAGACGTAGCCCAACCCAATTGGAGCATTAACAATGCCAACTCTAGAGTTATACAATCTTGCCATGAATGTGCCATAAAAAATAGATTTTGCGCCTAAATGATATGAAATATCAGGTTTGAAAACGGATTGAATTCTATAAAGCCGTACTAAGGCTACAAGTTGTGAAAATGGATCAATGGATTGGCGCTCGATTTCAGTATCAAAAAAAATAAAACCAAGATCTCGAATTTCTTTCACCAACGCATCAGAAGTTTTCTGTGCGGCCACCCCAACCACACAGCCTTTTTTCTTAAAATAGCAGGCTCTTTCTCGGATATGCGACAGAAAAAAACGATCTTGGGTTGTGACAACCAGTATTCGCATTCTAGTAAGTTAACGCACTATTACAACTACTGAGATTGTAGTTTTAATATTGTGAATTTTCCAATCTATTACAACTTTAGTTCTTCAAGTTTTTACGGGAAAGTAGCAAAAATTCAGTAAATAAGATTGTCAGGCTAATTAAAGCGTAAGGGAAAAAGCTTTTAATCGCTCGCCGCTGGGCAGGCCGGGTCAGATTCTCTACCCGGCTGCGCCTCGGATTATGCGATTTTCGGCGCGTCAAGCCGCAAGGGCTTGACCCATTGGGCTCTTTGGCACAGGCTACAAAAATGGCGCGCCTTCCATAAAATTGTTTCATTCGAACTAAACAATTGAAAAACACGCCATGACCAGCATTGTACACACTGCCGCAGACGCCGCCAAAGATTTTTTCGCTTCTCGTTATTCTGGTTATCAATTGGTTCGTTTTGAGCACAGCTTCGGTAAAGCCATTTTTCACCTTGAGCCTTGCGCCGAGGCTATTTGTCCTCGTCGTGGGCAAACCTGCCGCAAAATCCATGATCGTACACTCAGAGAAGTCAGAGACATGCCCATGAGTCATGCTGGCGAGCAACTTTTTCTGAGATTCCGTATTCGTCGTGTTCGCTGCGATTGTGGTTGTCACCAATGTGAGAAACTCTCCTGGTTGGAACCCAAAGCTTGATTAACCAATGCCCTGGTGGGATGGATACAAGCTCTACTACGACTGCAGCTTCCCATTGCCGATGTTGTTCGCTATTGCAATGTATCCTGGGATACCGTTAAAACTTACGACAAAATTCAACTTCAAGCTTTGTTCAGTCAAATCGATTTAAGTGGTGTTGAGCCTCATGATTGACGAGTTTTCCGTCCACAAAGGTCACCAATACGCCACCGTTATCATGGATGCCATTGAACGAAAAGTTCTCTGGATTGGTATAGGAAAAACACAAAGAAGTGTTCAGCCATTTTTTGATTTACTGCTGGCTCAGAGCAGAGCCTCACAAATCAAGTCGGTGAGCTGTGACATGAATGCCGCCTACCCATCCATGGTGAGAAAGTATTTGGCCAACGCCATCATTGTTTACGACCTTTACCATGTCATGAAAAACTTTACTCACGACGTGCTCAGAGCGGCTAAAACCAAAAGTTTGCAGGACTGTAAAGATCGAATTTCGAAACGGCAAAAGGAACTCAAGGCTAAGATAAAAGGCGTTCTAAGCGATCAAGTTCAACTCGAATGTGAGAATTTGCGAAGACAGTTGGATGGGTTAAGCAGCAAAGCCAAACACCTAAACGGGGCGGAGTGGCTAATGGTACGTCAGCAAAGTAATCTAAGAGACAATGCGAAGAAGCGCTTGCAGATGCTCCAGGAGGACAACCAATTATTGGTCGATCTACACCCTATCGCAAACATGTTTAGAAAGATCTGGAGCAGCAGAATTCTAGAAGACAGCAAGCACTTGATCAAAACCACTCGTTTGCTGTTATTGCAAATTGCTCGTACGCACCGCTTTAAGCCGGCCAAGAGCTTCGCGATGATGCTGAGTCGAAGAAGGGATGGGATTATGCACGCAGGAAGGTTTGGCTTTAGCACAGCCCGATTGGAAGGGGCTAACAACAAGATCAAGGTGATTAAACTAGTGGCTTTGGTTATAAGAAACTGTGCACAAAAATGAACAATACACTGTCGCGCTACAGCTTATGAGAATGAACAACCCGATGCAGGCTGTATTTTTCAGAGCGATCAAGGCTCCCAATACTGTAGCCAAGCTTTTCAAGAAACACTGCAAGAATACCAATTACGAAGCTCGATGAATCGACGTGCTCAATGTTGGGATAACAGTGCTGCAGAAGCTTTTTGGGCAACTTTGAAACGAGAAACATTGCCTTTAAACGGATGCTTTAATTCACGGGAGGAGACCAAAGGACATGTGCAGGACTGGATTTACTACTAAAATGAACGCCGGCCTCATTCAAAATTGGGGATAAATCGCCCAATGAATACTACGCTCAGCTTCTGAACTCGATTTAATGAGGTTTCAATAGAGATTCAAAATTCCTGTTCTGCAACCCTATTCTAGCTGTCCAACCTCCCGGCTTCTAATCCATACTCTATTCAAATCAAACACCCAAAAACATCCTTGATCTCTTTCCAAAAATTTTCTTTCCTAAAAAGCCAATCAGAACAGAAAGAAGCAATGTAAAACATATTGCAATAATGTTTAAAAGTACCATAGTTAATAAATAGTTCTTATCTACATAGTTAAGAAGTTTATTAAAAATCAATGTGATAATAGGTATTCCTAAACAAACATGCAAAAAAAATATACAAAAACTATATCGCGCCAATATGTCAAGATATTTATTTAAACCTAAGTGTTTATACAATCTTTCTACAAAAATAAGCAAGATTAATATTAAGAAAATTTTTTGAAAGTACCATAATGCATTCATAATTGGAAATGAGTGCAGGGAACCACAACGAAAGTTAAGGAACAAAAGTACTGTAGTAAATATAAACAAACATATTATTAAATATTTATTGAAAAGGACCCATCGTCTTACTTCACATTCATAACGACAAAAAAACATTCCATAAACAAAAAAAGGAGAAAAATAACAAAAGTTAGATACAAAACACCAAAATCCTCCAGTATAAAAATCGAAACCTTCTCTACCGACAAATATTGGTAGTGAGAATAAACAGATAGAAATATATTTAAGTTGTTTGTCTGATACAAGAAAAAGGAAAGGTGCTAAAAAAAACAACACCATAGTAAAGGGAATATACCAAAATTGCCCCTGTTCGTGACCAAGAGCGATCATTACGATCATGTTTATCAGATTTGATAAAGAGAAATTTAAATCTAATCTAGTAACATCAACTCCAAAATTATTCGAATGAGAATACAACAATGAAAAATATGTATATAGAACTAAAATCAGAGAAACAAAAACCATTGGGCAATATACATTTTTAATTTTCTTTACAACATAGCTTTTGTAAGCGTTCCAAAAATCAAATCGATCTAATTTTATGAATTTCTTTTTCTCAAGGTAATATGCCAAATAGCCAGCAATAAAAGCAAAGGCTGCACTAGAATTTGTAAACAAAGAAAAGATTACGTCATTAAAAACAGCTATCGAAGGTGAATTAGCGTATCTTATATAACCTAAATGCTGGCAAACAATAAGTAAAATTGCCAATGCGCGAAAATAATGCATCTCATAATTAAATTTTTTCTCACTCATAATGTTTTTTTATTAATACTCGTTAAATGTTAAACCAATATCATTGATCAGTAGAGACATTTTTCGCCAATCTGGTATTGTCAAATGAACTGGAGTAGTAGCCCCAGTCGCATAAAACTCTAAATCATTAACACCACGGTTAGTTTTTATTTCAATTTCCACCGACATGGGTAGAGGTTTATTTAACAAATTCACCTCACTGACTTTGATCTTATTTAAATAAACAACTAGATTTGATGCTGTCTTAATTTTTTTATGTATTTTAAAGCTTAATACTGCTTGATTGCCATTGCTCAAAAAAGATAGTTTGGCCTTTGATGGTAAATACAAACCATGATTGTCTTTAATCCAGTTTGAGTCGAATAGTATAGGATCGTTTAAGATCGCAATCATAGAAGTAAGGTCGTCTTTTACTCTACTAGATGTCAAATTCGGTAAAGTATATGCCAAGATCACAGGAGCACGGAATCTCAAAATATTAAAAAGGTCATCTTTATTTAACTTTTTATTCTCAAAATGAAGTAGGTGATCTTGTATGTAAGTCCCGCTAGCTAACAATACGCTATTTAACTGATTTGTATATGAATCTCCATACAGCACCAATCTATTCGCCAAGTTAGGCTCCATAAACGAATAATCGTAGTATGGATAGTGGCTTGGTAATTTTTGATAAATGTTATATTCGTTTAGAAGATCATATAAGTCTGTTTCAGCATGTAGTGCCATCATAGAAAAATACAATTTTTTATCTGAGGGTTCCACATTGAAAATACCAAATTTATTTTCTGATAGAAAAAATGTTAACGTCGGTAATGTAGCATCTGCTCCAATTAAAGTCCAATGTTCTCCAGATGGTAAAAAACTGAATGGCGGTAGATTATATGCTAAGCAGTCTTGCAAGTTTAAGATAGGAACTTCCGATTTTCTTAACTCTGTTTCATAGTAATCATGCCAATTAACCTTCAAAGGATTATATTTATCCTGCAACTTCCACAAAAAAGGCCAGAATGATCTTAATTGGCTAGCTTTATCAGGTAATAAAATCACAGCTACAGGAACACCATATTCACCCAACTTTTTTTTAAATTCTTTAATCGTTTGAATATTTTGATCTACAATTTTTCTACATTTTGATGTACAAAAATTGGGACTGATGAAATTTTTCTGAAAGAGATAATTTCCCTCTCCTGTAACTATCTGTCTATAAAAAGAATAGTGATGTATTCCAAAATTTACTGAAGAATATAAACTATTTTTTATTCTAACAAGTGTATTCCTAAAACCAAAATTCTGATTTCTGAACGATTCTAAATTAATTTGATGCTTTTTATTAAAAAAATCCTTAAGTGTAAAAGAAACATTCAAAGTTACAGGCGGTTCACCATATGGAATTTTCCCTTTTATTGAGATACTCAATAAGGGTGCAGAATCAGGTATTCAAACGACCTGTGCTATGCAAACCATTGCCGACCTCGCACATCGAATGGGAAGTCTAGAAGCTGCGCATGTTGTTTTAGGAAACTTAAATAACCTCATTGCACTTAGAACCAAAGATCAGATGACACAACGCTTTGTCGTGGAGACGCTGGGAAAGACCTACATTGCCAATCAAAGCCTCGCTATTAATAATCGTGCGCCAGATCATTTGTCTCCTGACTATCACTCAGGGCTCACCCGTCAGATGAGTTCAGATTTAGAACCGATCTTTCCAGCTGATTTTTTGGGAAAACTCCCCAACTGCGAAGCTATTGTTCAGGTCTCGGCGGGCTACATCTATAAAACCCGATGCCCGATTCTTGTTGCAAAGAAAGGACGTTAATCCATGTATAAAACCCTTTGGAGCATTTTTTGGGGATGCATTCTCGTGCAGATCCTTTGGTGGTCTGCAGGACATAATGAAGCTTTTACTTTTGATTTAATTGAGCGGGAACGAGCCTGGCAAATTCAGTATCTTGGTTTTGATTTGGTTGAGCGCGTTAATCAACTACTTGTGGGTGTTGAGCAATTCCTTTCGACTTCCCCTATTCCTTCCGGCGATCAAGCTTCATTGGAATATTCTGAACACTTTACTGACAGCGAGGTTCATGGCGCTGTCTCAAGGATTCTTGCCATTCCCTACTTACAGGCGACATACGCCATCACCATTTTGGCTATTGGCCGAATTTTGGTCACAGGTCTCTTAGGTTTAAATCTCTTACCCCTCATTGCCGTTGTAATTGTAGATGCCTTGTGCGTCAGAAAAATCCGATACGCTCGATTCTTACCTTCAAGTTCCTTTTTATTAAGAACAGCGCTCGTTACCGCCTGCATCATGGTGCAAGGTGTTATTGTGATGAGCTTTATGCCATTTTTTATAAACCCTTATTGGATTTTATTCGGGTTTATTTCCCTTTCAGCCTGTATTTATCTCGTGGTTACACACGCATATAAGTAACCCACGTTTCTCAAATACTAACAATGAAATCTTTTTTGCCCGACGAATGTTCGGGCTTTTTATTTAAACAGACTTTAAGACATTAAAAATCCATCTTTAAAAAATTTTTCATTACGTCATTTCAAACGTTATTCATTGCAATTTCGGATTTACCGCATCAAAGATCAATTACTTAGTTTTCAAAAGGTGTTTTTTAACGGTTTTCAAGACCGTGAAATTTCTAATGGTTGCAAGGTTCTTTTTCATGCACGATTGCGCCCCTACGTCTTAATGCATTTTTACGCATAGGACTGCTTTTCCAATTTTCATAAAGGATATATATGAAAAAGACTCTTTCTTTACTTTTGACCCTGGCACTTTGCTCTTCTGCCGTCTACGCCGGTGAAACGGGCGGAGAATTCCAAGAGCTCTACACCATCGTGGAATCCTGGGCCACGGGTTACCTCGGTCGTGCCATCGCCTTGATATTTCTTTTAGTCGGTTTGGGCATGGGCATTATCCGAGGTTCTGTTATGGGAGCTGTGGGATGTGTGGCTGCTGCCATGTGCTTAGTGATTGCACCGAGCGTCATTGAAGGCATTCTGACTGCTCTTATCTAAAGAAAGACTCTCGTGAATTCGCGTCGAAATGAATTGGGGCTTGTGCCCATCCCGAGAGAGTTGGATGCCAACGCCAAAATCTTTATTTGGGATTTTGATGTGGCAACGCTTTTTTTGACCGGCATCGCCATTGGTGTGATGGTGGGAAGTCTGCTTTTGGGAACGATTTTAGGCGTTCTTTTAGCCAAGGGCTGGAGTCGAGTACGGCAGGGCCGAGCTAAAGGCTTTGGCATTCATACGCTTTACTGGTATTTGCCAGGAAAGCCTTTCAGACGCTCACCTCCCTCTTATCGACGTGAATTCATGGGCTAAAAGACTATGAATACCTATAAACAATTGTCTGTCGATATGGCTGCACGTTTGGGTTTAAAGCGCTTGACGCTTGGGCTCCTAGCGGGTTCTTTTGCCATGAATTGTCTTCTCACAGGGTGCTTTCTTTTTAAAGAAAGTCCAATAACAACCGTTTTAGTTCCAATCGGCATCAATGAAACCACGCACCCATTGAGTGTTTCTGAGCGCCATGTTGATGAAAGCTACCTCACTCTGGTTGCCCGGGATCTTTTGTCACTGTCGATGAATGTAACGCCAGCCAATGTTGACTTTAACCGCGAGGCGCTTTTAAAGCACGTTGCCCCGTCAGCATTCGGAGGTATTGATGAGGCTTTAAAAGAAAAAGCCCGTGTCATTAAAAAACTACGTGCTACCAGCCTATTTGCCATTGAATCGTTTGAAGTCAATACCCAAGAACTAACTGTTAAAGCAAAGGGCTTTAAACACCACTACATCGGGAAAACCGAAACGCTAAGACAAAAGACATCGGTCTTTATGCAGTTTTCTCTTGTGGCGGGCAGGCTTCAATTAGTGATGCTCTCGGAATCAGATGGGGACAATCAAAAGTCGTCTGCTCCCGATAACTCTCTCTAATTTTTTGTTAACTCCTATGAAACAACTAAGGACTAAGAGTCTATTTGTCTGCTTTTGTACCCTGGTCGTCCCGCTCGCTCATGCGGGCATGGCGCCAAGCAATGATTTTCTCCTCGATGATCCGGTTCATGAAGCTATATCCTCGGTTAAAAACCCGACAGTAAAAACTCAAAGCGCACCTGCCTATCCGGTAAGCCTCACTGGACCCAATCGAATTGCAGTGACTGGTAAAAAAATCACCAATGCCATTTACGAGGCTTCGCAACTTGAAGTGCAAACTGACGCCGTCACTGGGCAAGTCTTTGTCTTTCCGAAAACCAAAGATGCTGTGGCTTTGTTTCTCACAACGGAAGACAAAGAAACACACTCCTTAACGCTCATCCCGCAATCAGTAAGAAGTCAAGAAATTGTGTTGGGAAACACAAAACAAAAGGACGGACAAACTGAGATACATGCTCCGCGCACGTTTAAAGAAACGATTGTCTCTGCGCCTGATTTAGATAAAAAAGTCACGCGTTTAATCCGAGCTTTAGCTAGAAATGAGCTTCCCGATGGCTTTCATGCAACTAACCGCTGCGGGAGCTTTTGCTTAAAAAGTCTCACTTCTGAGAGCTTAATTGGCAAAGTACTGGTTCATCAAAACACTTCTGAGCAAAGTATCACTTTGGAGGAAAAGCTCTTTTATCAAAAAGGCGTTTTAGCAGTAGCGATCGAAAACGTACACCTTGAACCCAAAGCAATGACGCGCGTTTATGTCATTGAAAAAGCCGAAGACAAAGGACTCGTACGATGACCAATACTCAGATTCATATTCGCCAATGGATCATCTTAGCCGTGCTTGTAACCGTTTTAGTTGTTTTTGCCATTCTCATTGCAATTTTTACGCAAGAAAAACCTAAGGCAAAAAAAGAAGCGCCCGCTACCACCATTCATTTAGATAACGACTCATTTAATGAAGAACATTTTGTGACGACCTATGGTGCTCAAATGAGTGCGCTTGAAAAAGAGGTTCGGGCCTTGTCTGCACAACTAAAACGTGAAGAAGAGCGAAAAAAGCGTGAAGCGAAGACCAAAGACTCTACTGCCCAGTTTAATGATGAGTTTTCAGATACCAATATCGGATTAGAGAGTTCAGCTTCCTCTCTCTCCGCCAGCAATGCTTATCACACTTACCCACAAGCTAAACGCTCTGAGGCTCAGGGTCCGAGACTTGTGATTAAAAAAGTCAGCGATGCGGAAATTGTTAATAAACCCCAGTCGGCAAAAAAAGACGAAATCGCAAAAAACCGAACCAAAGAGCGAAAAGCTGATGATTTATTGATCACAGGCAGTTTTGCCCGAGCACGTCTTTTAAACGGCGTAGAAGCTCCTACCGGAGGGCAAGCCAACGGCAACCCCGTTCCTATGCTTTTAGAAATTAGGGATCCGGCTTTTTTACCGAATCGCTACCGCTCTGATGTGAAGCGTTGCATGGTGACAGCAAACGCCACTGGTGACTTAAGTTCCGAACGAGTCTTAGTGCGTTTAGACCGTTTAAGTTGCATCACTGAATCAAGAGGCGCCATTGATGTGAAGCTCACGGGCTACGTCACAGGAGAAGATGGAAAAACGGGGCTTAAAGCCCGAGTGGTGACGCGCTCCGGCCAAGCTATTGCCAATGCCTTATTGGTGGGAACGCTTTCCGGTTTGGGTGAAGCTGTGAGTCTTGCCGCACAAGACTCCACTACGAATTTTGCAGGCACTGTCACCAATTCCGTCAATAACCCCTGGCGAGCCGGCTTAGGCGAAGGGATGCAAGATGCCTTGGACCGCGTTGCAGACTATTACCTAAAACTAGCCGACAAAATTTTCCCTGTTTTAGAAGTCGATGCAGGACGCGATGTGGATATTGTCATCACGCAAAGCGCTTCCATAGCCACTGAAAAATCTCTTTTCTAAAACTCTTTTTATGAAAAAACACTTTTTATTTTCAATTGTTGTGAGTTTATCTATGAATTTTTCAATTACTGATGTTTTAGCTGAAGTTCAGCAGGAGCCCTATAGCCTCGGATTTTCTCAGACTGCTTTAAGCGCCAAAGATACTAAGGTCTTAGAAGCTCTTCAAAAAGCCTATCCCCAAAACCATATCCGTTTTGCAAGAGAAACGGCTGTTGCCGGTTTTTACGAAGTCATTTTAGGTGACGGGGTAAGCTATGTTTTTATTGATTCTGAAACGCTCAGTCAATTAGAAAACATCAATACCCAAAATCGCGACCGGTATTTTCGTCATTGGCTCTTTGGCGGAGTTTTTTACGATATGCAAAAGCAAGTTGATCTCACGGCACCGTTAAAGACACTTGCACAAATGATCGATGTCACAAAGCTCCCACTTCAAAATGCCATTACTCGTGAAAAAGGAACACCTCAACACACGCTTTACGTTTTTACCGATCCCCGCTGCCCATTCTGTAAAAAGTTAGAAGAAACGCTTGCCGGTCTGAACAATATCCGTATCCATACCTTTTTAACGCCTCTTACAAGTCTGCATCCGGATGCCAAAGAAGTTTCTGCCCGCATTTGGTGCGCCAAAGATAAGATCAAAGCCTTTGAAAGGGTCATGATTGATGGCATTGAGCTAACTACTCCTGCCCAATGCACTACTGCCATCGAAGAAAATGAAAAGCTCATGAAAAAACTTGGTATCAAAGGTACGCCCACGATTTTCTTTGAAAATGGTGAGCGTGTCACAGGAGCAATAAACGCTCAAACCATTAAAGAAAAACTTGAAGCTATCGTCAAGATTAAAAAAGCCGTCAAAGATTCTGTAAAGGAGAATCATTAATGAAGCGATCCTTTTTAGTGATGGCTATGAGCTCATTTCCATTTCTTTTAACGGCCTGCGGATCAATCACGGGCTTACAAAACGCTAAGTCCGATTTTGCTTGTTCAGTGGATTTGTCTCCTCGCTGCGCCTCTTTGTCTTCAGTGCATGAAAGCTTAGATAAAGAAGAGTTGAAGCAAAATGAAACGATTTCAACAACTGTTGTTATTTCTAAGGCGAGTCCTTTTAGCGATCCGATAATAACTGACACACCTTTGATGGCTCCGAAGCGCTCACCTGAAGAAATTCTGCGCGTATGGGTTGCGCCTTACATTGACGAAGAGGGTGATCTGCATGCAGAACATATGATTTTCACGACCATTCGTGAAGCACACTGGGCGCCGGAAACTCTCGATGTTAAGCCCATAAAGGATGCCTCTCGAAAAATGATTACGCCCCTTAAAACTCAGGACTAAGGGACAAGATTCATGATGAACGTCTTTGAAAAATTTTTCCGAGAAAAAGCTCTGAGGTTAAATCACTATCTCACCAATCTCGTAGCTGACGAGGAGTCTTTATTACTCAGTAGAGGCTCACAAACGGTCATTGACCGCTTGTCTTCGTTTCTTCCCTATGGAAAAGAACTTGAAGAAGGGCTTTTTGCCATTATGGATGAAAAGCACTTTGCAATGGAATCTGTCGGTTTTACGCTGGAATTGACACCCCAGACAGGAGCAACTCCTGAGATGGCAAGCCATCTCACTAGCCTTTTTTCTGCGGATCTACCATCAGGCACGGGTATTCAAGTCACGCTTTTTGGCGAACCTAATATCAATTGGGCCACTAACGCTTATGAGGCTAGCCGTACCCCTTATTTCCTTGTTCCCGAATCACAAAAGGAATGTGCTCAAACGCTCAATCACCTAGCCAAAGAGCGCACACATTACTTAAAAGAAGGACTTCAAAATAGTCTTTCCAAAGGGTCTCACTTTCGTGTAAGACACTTCCGTGCCTGGGTTTCTGTGGTTGTTCCTTTAAGTGATAAAGCTTTATTCGCAACCATAGAAAAAGCTAAAAAAGAACGCGAAAGACTCATTTCACTTCTTCAATCGCAGTTTTTATATAGTCATACGTGGAGGGCGCTTGACCTCTATCGAACGCTTCGCGCCATTCTCAATGCTCATAAAAATGAGGCGCTTACTTCACGCGCTGTGCCCAATTCTTTGGAACCGCTTTCTATTGGCTTAGTGGATCCCGATACACGTATTCGTATAACAGAAGACGGCATTATCCTCCATGGGTCTCAAAGTGAGGATTCAACGGTACTTACCGGACTTTCAGTCTCAGGGTTTCCGAGTGACTATGCGTTGGCGCTTACTTCGCGCTTTATCGGCCATAAAACGCTTGATATCCCCTGTCCATTTTTAGTCACCTGTGCAGTGACGATGCCCAACTTTGAAAAAACAAAAGCCAAAACAGAACTTTTAGCTGCACGTGCCAAACAAATCGCTGACAGTGAAGTCGCTCATTACCTACCCTACTTAAAAAAGCGCGAGCGCGACTTTGATATTGTCCTGGAAGAATATGCTCAAAATGGAGGGCTCTGTAAGCTCATTATTCAAGTGCTGCTTTTAGCGCCTCAAAAAGCATTAGAGGAGTGTACAGAAGCTGCGATCTCAGTTTTTAAAGAAGCGCATCTAGATTTAACTCGCGACACACGCATGCACTGGCAAAGTGTGTTGGCAACGCTTCCTATGACCATGGGGCCGATTCTGGCACGAGATTTGGAATTGGCTCAGCGCTTGAGCACAAAAACACTTACTAATGCCGCCAATCTCTCTCCCTTTATTGCTGAGTTTCAAGGCACCGGTACTCGAAACGCAGAAGAGTCGCTTACGCCTTTGCTTTTGCTCACTGGTCTTCATGGCCAAATTACGCCCATTGATCCTTTTGCCAGTTCCGGTAACTACAACGCAATTATTGTCGGCACTTCGGGCTCGGGCAAAAGCGCCCTCACTAATGATCTCATCACTGGCAACCTCGGTACAGGAGGCAAAACCTATGTGATTGATGTCGGAGCATCCTATAAAAAGCTCTGTCAGTTATTAAACGGTCAATGGATTGACTATGCACCTGAAAAAACGCTCGTCATCAACCCGTTTGAGCTTGTAAAAGACATTAAGGAAGACATGGGATTTTTAATCCCGATTCTCACTGAAATGGCCTCTCCCAACGAGGGGTTAAGTGATTTTGCCCAAAGTGTCCTTCAAACACACGTCATCTTTATTTTGAAAAAGGCTCAAAAAGAAGGAAGACTAGCTTGCGTCACGGATCTCACTGAAAGTCTGTCGACAGGCTTTGTCAATCCTGAAAAGCCTGCCAAATCCGATCAAAGAGTCTTAGACCTTGCCGTTCAACTGGCGCCCTTTTCCCGCACAGGTGCCTATGGGCGCTATTTTGATGGTCACTCAACCGTCAACTTTCATAAAGACTTCATTGTCTTGGAGTTAGACGGCCTTAAAGGTCGCAAGAGCCTGCAAAGTGTGGTGCTTTTATGCCTCATCTTCTTAATTACTCAGGATTTAACGCTAGGTGAAAAGTCCACCCGCAAAATGGTCGTGATTGACGAAGCCTGGGACCTTTTAAGTCACAAGCATGCAGGAAGCTTTATTCAAAACGGCTACCGCCGGGCGCGCAAGCAAAACGCCTCTTTTATCACGATTACTCAGTCCTTTGCCGACTACTATCAAAACGCTACCACTCAAGCTGCGCTTGAAAACGCAGACATTCGTTTTGTTCTGCGTCAAAAAGAAGAGTCACTTCGATTCATGCAAAGTCAGAAAAAGGTGGCTTTTTCCGCCTGGGAGATGAACGCCATTAAAAACTTAAAGATGCGCGAAGGTGAATATTCTGAGTGTCTTTTTTGTTCACCCGATACGGTACCGGCCGTTTTACAGATTCGTTTTGATCCATTCTCACGACTTTTATATTCGAGCCGGGCAAATGACGTAGCAAGAATTGAAGCACTCATGCAAAAAGGACTCACTGTCACCGAAGCAATCAGTGAATTAATCGGAAAGAAGGACGCCTGATGAAAGACGATTTTGTGATTGATAACTTCGCCCCTCCGGGTGTTCAGTGGTATGCGGTCACCGACCCTTATGAAAAAGATTTGGCGCAAAAGTCTCGCCTTGTTCGATCAACCGTAACGCGCAAAGAGCGAAATGAGCAACGGCGAGAAACCCGCCGGTCGCAAAAGGCTTCACCTTATCTTCAGGTGAGTCTTCAACATAACAAGCTTTACCAAAAGAAATTGAAAGAAATTTTGAAATGAATCGATTAAAGGATTTTATAAAGAGCCCCTTTGTTTGGACCATGGTTTTAGCCGGTATTTCTTTGGGTTTTTCATTGACTGCCTGGCTTAATGCCGGCTCCTCTAATACTCAACGAATAGTCGTTGCCGATATTGAAGCGATTACTGACGCTCAAAAGCTCATTTGGGTGCAGGGCATGAAAAAGGGTGACAACGAAAAAGTTATCAATGAGTCCAGAGCCTTTCATCTAAAGCTGCAGAAAATCTTCAGAGAACTGAGCGGTGAAAAGACCATTGTTCTTGACCGAAAAATGATTGTCAGTGCAGAAGACATTGAAGACATCACCCCTATTGTCATGCAAAAGCTCAATCTCAATGTCTCAGAAGTCAACCTTCTTCGCCAACAATTAGAGCGCGACTTTTTCACTGACTTTCCAACGATGAGAAAGGCGCGTCCCCAATGATGAGTAACTTTTGGCATTTAATCCGAGCGTTTTCTTTGATTTTGAAGCGCCATGCCCTTGTTTTTATCGTGCTCATACTTGGGATTACCCTTTTTGTAAGCCGATATCAATTCGCGATCAATCTGACAGAAAGCCTTTCGGGAAGTGTTTTTTTGATCGATAAAAGTGACAGAAGCGCTATTAAAGGCGAACTGGTTGCTTTTAAATGGGAAAACGCACCTCCGATTCCTGACGGTGTCACTGTAATTAAACGAGTGGCAGGCGTTGCCGGAGACTCTGTCAACGTAAAAAGTCGTCTTATCTTTATTAACGAGACCTTCGTTGGACGAGCGAAGGAAACGTCGCGAACAGGAGAGTCTTTAAAAGCCATCGGTGACTGTGTCATTGCTCGAAACTACTTTTTTGCTGCGGGCGACCACCCGGATAGTTTCGATAGTCGTTATGCGCATCCAGGGCTCATTTCAACTGATGCCATCAAGGGTCGGGCCTATTTATTGTGGTGAGGCCTTCATGACTAAAAAATTCTCCGCTTTCTTAGTCGCATTAACGATGCTCCCGCTTGCTATGGCGTTAGCTTTAGCAGAGCCTTTACCCCTTGGCCCTGTATACCCTGTGATTGAACCGGATCTTTTGGCGCTTCTGAAAACTCACGCAAAAGAAGAAATAGCCCAAAACACCTCCCGGATTAATCGAAACAAAGGTTTTTTAGAGTCTTGGAGCAAACACCCTCAAGGCCAATCCTTGCCGTTAGCTTTAGAAATTAAACGGTTACGATTTGAGAGTAAAGGTGACGTTTACGAAGTATTGGGAAAAGACTTTAAACGAGACTGGCTCTTTATCGATGCTCACCACTCAGAGCACATCACGTTAGCTCAGGCTTTTATGAAAGCCAAACCTATGGGCCGAGTGATTTTAGTTACGGGCTCCGTTGAAGCAACTCAAAAGACTCTCAATACCCGCGTGTGGTTTGACCAAGGAGGAACACTAGTTAAACGCCTCAAAATTGAGGCCCTCCCCGCTTATGTTCAGATGGATCGCAACGGTATCACTGTTACTGAGGCACCTGTTAATCAGCTGTTAAAGGACTCTTAAGTGCATTTGATCAAGGCTTTTGTCATTGTCGCTTTGTCGGCTTGCTCTTTTAATGCCCCGGCCGCCTGCTACGGCAAAATCACTAACCCCATAACGGATGTGTGTTGGGAGTGCGTTTTCCCGATTACAGTCGGACAAAATACGAGCCTCATCAGTAGCTCAGGCCTTACCGACGTGGCTACCGATGCGGACGGCTTATGCAGTTGCACCGCTAACGGTTCGATCACGCTGGGCATGAATATCGGTTTTTGGGAACCCATCCGCACCGTTGAAATTGTGCGTGAGCCTTTCTGCTTTCCCTCTTTAGGTGGTATTAGCATGGGCGGACGATTCTCAGCGCCGGCTCATGGCAGAACGCCTAATCCTAAAAAGCGAGGACATCGAACGAGTTTTTATCAGATTCACTGGTACCACACGCCCTGGCTCTATCTATTAGAAGTGCTCTTTGACACGAAGTGCCTGGAAGCCTCCCCCTGGGATGTAGCATACATGACAGAGCTCGATCCCTTGTGGGATGACTCGATGAGTTCTTTTTTACTCAATCCTGACGTGACGCTTTTTTCTAATCAGATTGCTCTTGGCGCATGCAGCTTGGATTGCGTCTCAGCCACCTTGAGCCTTCCGATTAATACCCTTTATTGGTGCGCGGGCTGTGCCGGAAGCCTTTTCCCCTTAACCGGTTGGATTAATGCCCACATTACTGACGAACAAGCCTTTAGCTTACTCACCCAACGCTTTACGTTGAAACTGCACCGCGAGGGACTTTTATGGCGCCAATGGGGTGAAGACGGTCAGTGCGGACCACAGTTGGAATTTCTAATGAGTAAAGATGTTTACCGAACTCAGATGGTCTGGCCCTCGCGTCAAACGCAAGGCACCTGCTGCCGCCCCTTTGGTGCTTCCACCGCAATGGATGCTTTGGGTGGCACTACGCCTCCGGTTAAAGGAGAAGACGGCACTTTTCTGATTTGGAGAAGACGGGATTGCTGCCAGGGGATGAATTTAGGAGGCGGGTCATGAAAAAGCTTTTAGTTCTTTTGGCCGCCTTGGGCTTCAGCACTGCTTATGCTCTAACGCCTTTTGAATTACAAACCGTGATTTCTGAGGCTCAGCAGTCTGTAAACAATTTACCTGAACCCGACGAAAAAGAGCTAGTCATTGCTGTGGCAGTTTCCCTTTCTATGCCTAGAGCTTCTTTAGAAAGACTGGCTATTGACGCAAGAGACGCAGGCCTAGCTTTAAGTTTCCGCGGGGTTGGCGTTGAAGTTACTAATCAACCGGATGAAAAACCTCGCACCGTCCTTGAGCGCTACGGTAAGGGCCTCATTGCACGGCATATGAAAGACTTTAAGTTTTTAATGGACATCGGGGTCTCCGTCAAGATTGATCCGGTGTTGTTCTCTCGACAGGCTATCACAGAGGTGCCTCAAGTGATGGTCATCCCTGTTTGCAAAACAGCCTGCGAAAACACTGAAGCTTTGTTCGTAGCCAGAGGCGACGTAACGCTTCGGTATGCGCTTAATTACCTCAACAAAGAAATCGAAAGTGCCTTAAATGAGAATCCAGACAATTCTCAATTTGTAAAAGCCTCTCTATTAATAAAAAGTGCTTTAGATAAGCTGGGAGAGCGTCCGTGACAAAACGTTCTCTTTTGGTGTTTGTCCTTTTCTCAGGCTTAAGTCACGCATGGGCCGGCAACGTTTCCGTAAACGATGCCGCACTTGCCGCACAGTCTGTTGCCCGCCCCAACTACGGCTCGATTGTGACTAACGATAAGCGAAATGATGTTGTTAACAAAGACTTTATCGGCGATACGTCTGATTTGTCTGACTTAAGAACTGAGTCCGGCATGGGTGATCTTTTTACTCCGGGTTCAAATAAAGCTAACGGTTGTCTTTCCAAAAATGATCCTGAATGTTTGGCTGTTCAATTGGTTTATCAGGCAGGAGCCAATAAACCGGATTTGTCTGATGAAGAAAAAGATAAGATCTTGGGCGATTATGAAGAGGTCATCGGAAATACAGATGATTTGATCGCAAGCGCAGGTGACATCGTAAGTTCTGAAACACATTGTGAGACCGTTTCTACAGTGATCCCCGGGTTATCTGAAATTGAAGTCTGTGATGAAGCCATGGGCGGAATCGTCACGGGGACTTGCTCGGAAGGCTGGAAAATGGAAATGGGCACGCGCGAGCTTTATCGGTGTCATACCAATGCCGTTTCAGAAGCTAAAACGTGCCGAATTGAAAAAGAGGTGCTCTCACACACAGAAAACCGCTACTCCTGCATTAAAGCTCCAGCTGAATATAACGATGCAAAGTGTACAGTTCCTGTCACCGTTGACGTGAAAAAGACTTATCCCTATCAATGCACGATAGAGACGAGACCGCCGACGACAGAGACTTGCATTCGAACGCTGGGCATTGAAGTGATTGCCCCGTGTACAGCTGATCAAAAAACCAATGTTAGCCTTAAAGACTTTAAAGATGTCGGCTACACCGCTACAGGCATTAATCAAAATGCAACGGTGAGCTATGCCTGTAGCAATTCGATGAAAGTGACGATCAAGATCGGTACACGCACGATGGGCTCTTTTACCTCCGCTCCATCGTCTTTTACAGCGACAAACCGCATTGCGTTTATTTTCAGCATTGAAGAATTTGACAGGGGCGGTCGAACCTTTTACACGATCACCATCACTAACCAAGATACGGGCAAAGGTACGCGGACAGTCAGCACTGAAATGCAAGTCTACAAGCCCGAGCACGGTGAAATCGAACATTGGGAGAGCGTATGCCGTTAATGCGTTGTCTTCTGATATGTTCACTTTTAATGTTCACTGCTACTACCCGTGCAGAAAACTGCACCGTAGTAAAGGAGACTTGTCTTCAGGGCCCTGAGACTCGAATCATTGATGGTGCCCGAGTCTATCGGGACTGTTGGCAATATGAGACGGTAACGCAATGCTCTGGCGACGGTACCGTCAACTACTGTAGCCCTCTAGAGAGCCAATCAGACTGTGCCCAAAGAAGCTCGGAGTGTCTTAAAGCCAGTAAACCCGGCGAGTGTGAGCTTCGTCAGAACTCCTATGCTTGCGATAGTCCGCTTTCTTTTATCCCTGAAGGCATCACAGAACTCCCGGTGCAAAACACGGTCACAGACAAATTTGAGACTGATAAATACTGTCCGTCGGCTCTCGAGCCCTCGTGTAATCAAACTCAAATGATCTGCACGGCAGCCGATGAAACGCGTGTTGTAGACGGTATAGAAGTGACGCTTCCCTGCTGGGAGAGGGAATTTACTTTCTCGTGCTTAATCACTCCTGAAAACCCTTCCTGCAATTATCTTGAAAGTGCAGGCTGTAAGCCTTCACCCAAAAAGGAGCAGACCGAAACACTTACTTTTGACTGTAAAGAAGATGCGCTCTTTAGCCCGCATGAGGATATTCAGTTTGTAGAAAAAATTGATGTCCTGGATGCCGTTAATGAAACCCTAAATACCTGTAAAGCTCTTTCTTGTCCGGTAACGGCTACTGCCTGTTTGTCTTATCACCCGATCTTTACCGATGTTTGTTTGGTTGAGGAATCGCAACTTTTGTGTGAAACCGGAGAAAAACAAACCTGTGACGCTCTTACTGAGAAAGGTTGTACGCTCAAAGAGACTGAAAGTGAAACTAGCAGCCTTTACTCCTGCAGCAGCACTGTCTCTGCTTTACCAGACAACATTCAGTGGACAGGCACAGAAGAAGTGATTATCTCAATGACAGAAGATTCCAACTGTCCGTTTAATGATCCGGTTTTAAACAGGACTCAATCAAAATCGTCTTGTGAAGTTTCAGGCAAGTCCTGTATTGAAGGTGCAGAAACCCGAATTATTAACGGCGTTCCGGTCTATAAGGACTGTTGGCGCTATGAAGTGCAGTACCAATGTGAGAGCTCAGACGGGATCAGCACCTGTAGTGATCTTTCTACCAACCCGAAGTGCCAGTTAATAGACAAAAAGTGTATGGCAGGCAGTGAGAGTAACTGCTCTTACTGGACCTTTACTTATCAGTGTCAGGAAACCGAGGACACCGTCATTGAAGAAGAACGCTGTACAGAAAGTATCTGTCAACATGGACTATGCACTCCAACTGACGATGCGCCTAACACCAACTTAGCCGATACGATCGCCAAACTCGAAGTCGTCCGTCAGGCTGCCGTCTACGGCGACTACCAAAACCTTCGGTTTTTTACGGGTGAAATGAACACTTGCCGAAATAAGCTCGGGGGTGTCTCCTGCTGCAAAGGTAAAGTAAGAGGCTCTCACAGCAATGCCGCAGGGCTACCCGTGTCCTATATCTTTGCGGGCAAAGTCGCAAAAGAAACCATTCACACACTGGGCTCGCCTTATGTCAATGACATTTTGATGAGTAATGACACCATTGCTTCTGTTATGACTAAGCTCTATGGGGAAGCTGCCGGACAAGCCTACTCCCCTAACCTCTCTTACTATGGACTGTCCGTAAGCTATGTCGGAGGATCCGTTCAATTCTCTTTTGACCCCTGGACTTTCTTTGCCATGGTGGCTCTTGAAGTAGCCTCAGATTATCTGTCCTGCACGCCTGAAGAGCAGACTCTTCAACTAAAGCGCGGAGCAGATACCTGTCGATATGTGGGAAGTGTCTGCACGGAATATAACCTCGGTCAATGCATGATTAAAACAGAGTCCTACTGCTGCTACAACTCTAAGCTCGCTTTGCTTGTCCAAGAGGCCGCTCACGATCAGTTGGGATTGGGCTGGAACCCGGCTGACCAGTATGTCTGCCAGGGGCTCACCGCTTATGAAATGAGCCGGGTGGACCTCGGAAGAATTGATCCCAATGAATTAGGAAAACTTATTGACACCTCCAAAGTTACGCTGCCTGACGCAAATAACGTGCAAACACGCGCCAAGGCCAGACGTGAAGAACTCAAAAAAGATCCCTATGCCGATATGCCGGGCAAAGAAGACACTTGTTACGGAACTGACTGTTAAACATGATGACTATAAGAAAAATTGGCTCAATAGCCCTGCTCTCTTTAACTTTTGTCGAGTACTCACTTGCACAAACCAATAACTTCTGGACAGAAGACGTTTGGTCCAGTCCTGAAAGAGGTTTTTTATTTTATGGAGAACGAAAAGACGATACCCCTCAAAACCTTGAGGAAATTAAAACGGTACAAGAGCTGCGCTTAGAAGCACAAAAACGACTTAATGCCGCTGTAATGGAGCCGACCGATGAAAATCTTAAAAGGTATCTGGCTATCAACACACTGATGCTTGAAAAGTCCACAGTCTTTGCCCAACGTTGGAAAGAAACACTTTGGGCCAATCCTGGCTTTGACCATACGGTGGTCCACCCCAACGCCAACTTTGCGCAGGTAGCTTTGAAAGATGAAGCAAAGTCAGGAAAGGAAGATAGCCTTAAACAGCTCTCTTCTCAGGCTGGGTTAGTTATTCTCGTGCAAGCGGGATGTTCCTTTTGCTCTCTTATGGCCCCTGTTATTCAAAGACTTCAGCTAGAAACCGGAATTGAAACCTTGGCTATTTCTATTAAGGGTGATGTTACCTCCACATGGCCCGGCGCCAAACCGGATAACGGTATTGTGAAGCGCTTAATGACCTTAAGTGGCTCCGTGCCGACCGTCACTCCCGCTATCTTCCTCGTGGACCGTCAAGGTAATGAGGCTCAGCTGATCGCTTCAGGTGCCTTGTCACTGCAAGACTTAAAAGATCGATTGGTTCAGGCCTCGGGCCTCACTCAACCTCTGAATTCCACTATAAAAACTCTCCCACGACTCTAGTATCAACCATGAGAGATAAATCTTTACGCTTGACTTTAGTATCCCTTTGTCTGTCTTTTTCATTGATTCCGGCCGCACATGCCGGTTTTCTGGAAGACTTTTACAACTCCTCCTCCGGCATCGCTCAAGGTAATGTCACGGCAGCCGGTATCTATGAATCTGCCCATCTAAATATCGCTACGGCAGGAGGCTTTGTGTACCGGGCCCCACGCACGGACTTCACGCCCTTTCAATTCACGCCGCCCAAACTTTCTGCGGGCTGCGGAGGTATCGACCTTTTCATGGGTGCGTTCAGTATCCCGTCAAAAGAAGAGTTTTTAAATTATTTAAGAGCAATCGGCTCTTCCCTGCCAGGACTAGCCTTTCAGCTGGCCCTACAAACTCTATCGCCTGACTTGTCTGAACAAGTGACAAGTTTCCGTGATTTGATTCGGGAATACAGCTCCAGATTCCAAGATTCCTGCATGACGGCTCAAACACTTCTGGATATGACGGGCGCCCAGGGTTACATGGAAAAACTGCGTTACTCAGCCACCAATCATTTGAGAGACTCCGGTAGCGCGTCGGATGCTTATGAAGCCGACTCCATGACCCGCACCGATGGATCAGCCGTCTTTAAAAACGTCCCCACCCGCACAGACTCCGGCGGCAACACTATTGAAGCTGGAGAAATTAACCTGACCTGGGCTCTTTTAGGCGGAGGGACCTTAACGTCTAAGTACCCCAAGGAGCTCAAAGAACTCATGATGACGCTAGTGGGCACCACAATCTACACCCAAACCGGTGATGACTCTTCGGCCGTCGCCCGCTCGCGATTCATCATGGGGGAGGACATTGCGAGTCAACTCTTCGGTTCCTCTGAAAGTGTCAGTCTCAACAACGCCACACGGCTTATGTGCCCAACTAAAGACACAAAGTGCTTATACCCTGAACGCGTTGCCTTGGATGATATCAACCTCACTCATCGTCTCTGGGAAGCTGCCACTAATTACAGACAGTCTCTTTTAAGCCGCGATCCCTCCCGAGTCTCCGAAGAAGATGTCTTGCTGTTAGGCTCGGTTTCGTCCATTCCTCTTATTCGGCTTATCAATACCCTGTCGATTCACCGCTACGCCGGATTCTCAGAAGACATTCTTCGAGTCTATGTCGAGGCTGCCTCCTATGAGGCCATTGTGCGGGCACTGGATCAATTAACAATTGATATTGAAAAAGTGATTACAAGCGCAAGCGGAGCTGAGGCTAATCAAATCAATGCTGATCATGTCAAACGCATTTCCTCCCGCATTGCCTCAGTTCGATTGGATCTTTCCGCTCGTAGTGACAGGATCTATCAGCAAATGTCCCGTGCCCGAAGCTTTATGCAACAGATTGAACATATCGAACGCAGTCTCATGGGCAACGCCGCCCAGAACTTAGCCTCCCGTTGGGGTTCTCGTGAATAAGGTTTAACCATGACATTTGAATTCTTTGCTTATTGGAACGGCTCCCAAATCCGCGATCTCTTTGAAGCGGTCGTCACCATTACCGGCTCGGCGGACTACACGGGACTTTTGAAGACACTGATTCTTTTCGGATTTTTATGTGTGATAACTGTCTGTGCTCTTAGATACAGAGGATTGGATGCCGGCAGCTTCATCTTCGCCGTGCTACTTTTCTATGGTGTCACTCTTTTACCTAAAACCGACATCGCTATTAACGATGAGCGCTCAGGCTCCGTTTATGTCGTCTCCAATGTCCCCTTAGGTCTTGCCTTCATGGCTAGTACCACCTCTCACGTGGGACATTGGCTCACCGAGATCTTTGAAGATACCTTTGCCGGTGTTGAAGCTGAAAGGTTTTCTCGCTTCGGGATGGTTTTCCCTGAACGGGCCGTCAATGCCGTTTTAGCCGCAGGTCCGGTCACCGTTCAAGGACGAACGCTTATTTCTGACTTTAACCGTAACTGTGTGATGCCGGAATTGATTGACACGCCTTCAAAGATTGAAGCACTGAGCACAAGCGCCAACCTCTGGCAAACCATCTCACAAGTGAGCTGGGTAAATCCCGCACGTATGACACAAGACACCGCCGGAAACTGGATCGGATGCGATGAAGCCATTGCCTTTATTGATAATCACATGGCTAACACCGAACTACCGGCCATCCAAAAGCACTTAGCCATGAAGCTACTGCCCGATCAGATTGATGCCGGCACCCTGATTCTCCGTGTACTGCCTCAAGCCGAAAGTCTGTTACTGGGTATTTCTCAGAGTTTATCTTCGTCGATTAAACATTCGGTCTTCATGAATACGCTGCAAAGCGACATTGACAACGTCGCTGCCTTGGCGGGTCACCCTTTAGCTACTGCAACAGCCCTGGCGAAAGCTCAAGGCAACCTCTCATCCGAAATTAACTACCGTACCATGGCGGAAATTGCCAAGGACGCTTTGCCTAAAGTCAGAAACTCGCTTGAGTTCATCATTCTCGCCTCTTTCCCCTTGGTCTTCATCATGGTCCTTGCCGTCGGGCACATGGCTGGAACGATCCTCAGAAGCTATTTCACGCTTTTAATCTGGATTCAGCTCTGGGCGCCCATTTCAGCCGTGATGAATTACTTAATCATTCACACCGATAGCCACCCCATGAACCAAATCATCAATGAATACGGTGCCAACACCATCTATGCTGCCAATCTGATTCGCGAGGCAGGCGCCAGTTCACAAGCGATTGCCGGCTTTTTGACGATCCTTGCCCCGGTCATCGCTTTCGCTATTGCTAAGGGAAGCGACTTCGCAACGGCTCAGTTAGCCGCAAGCGTCATGGCACCCGCTCAAAGCGCAGCCCAGTCTCAAGGTGCCAGCCTCACCTCAGGCAATATTTCCTTGGGCAACACAAGTTGGGGCAATGTATCTACTAACAATATCGGAGGCAATAAAAGTGACCGCTCAATGGGCTATACAGATTCAACAATAAGTCAAACCACTTCGGCCTATGGGTCAGTGACGCGTTCGGGGACCGGAACCGTGACCGGTATGTCCATGACCCCCGTTTCGATGGGCGTATCGTCTGCTGTCTCTTTGAATGAAGCGAATAGCCATAGTGCAACCAGCAGTATAAATAACAGCTTCGGGTACTCGGACTCTGTCCAGGCGCTTCGCTCATACACCACTCAAACGGCTGATAAATCGATGACTGGGTTTACGCGTTTATTGAATACCACTTTAAATCAACAGTCTTCTCTTCAGTCAACGGATAGTCATAGCAATCAAAGTTCGGTCAGTATGTCTTCCGGCACAGATCAAAGCCTTGGAAGAAACTTCAATAACGCTCAAAATGCCACTGTGCAATCTTCATTAAATTTTTCTGCTAATGGGAACAGCTTTGACCAAACAGGTCCAAATATAAATTTTGGTGAGGCAATTTCTGGGCATAATCAATTAAACACAAACCAACTCTCTACATCTTCTCTTGGTGCATTTAATTCGAATCAAAAGAATGGATTAAACAGCACTACTGCCGGTGTCACTGGACAAATTACAACAGGCCAACAGTTAATAGATACTGTCACTTCCCAAAACAGAACTGTAAATTCCAAACAGCGTCAAGAAGCTTATAAGTCTCTGCTAAATGCCACTCGACAAATTGCAGAAAGTACAACAGATTCTGGAATCCGTAGTGCAGCACAAAACTTCGAAGCACAACTGACTCGTGCCTATCAATACGGCAACCGTCTAAGTTTTGAACAAAATTCCACTCAAAGCGCATCAAAGCAATTGGGCTACATCTCTAATCAGGATATGAAAACCTTGATGGATAACTCTCCGTCTGCGATGCAAAAAGCCATTGAAACTTTTGGGTCAGCGGAAGCTGCTCAAAATGCTCTTTTTCACAGTCCTACTGCCCGAAGCTTTTTTGCTCAACAGCTTCATGACGAAATGGGGGCTTTCAGATGGAATGAAGGACAGCCTCAACCTCTTTCAACTGTTGATATCGATACGATGGCTAGGCCCAATCGTCACTCTTTTGAATCTGAGACTACTGAGCGTTTTGACGAAACCACGTCAGCTAACCATCTTGACTTACAAAATGCCAGAAACAGTTTTACAAGAGGAATGGATTTATCTGCACCACCCTCCACAGCCACTGTTAAACATTCTGTTGACCGAGAGAGAGAGTCGATCAATCAAAACCAACAAGAAATGGAAAAAGAACTTTTAGCTGAACGAGGAAGTGTTCTTTCAGCAAAACTTCTGTACGAAGACAAACAAAGTGGCGTTAACACCGTTATCAGAAATGCGTTCCTTGGCGGAGCGCTTTACCAGAGTCCGCAAGAATACAAAGAACACATCGATGAGATGTCTTCTCAATCAGACGGAATGCGACAAGAGCTTTCCGAAACAGGATTAAAAGGAAAAACTAACGTGGTCGATTTTGAACGAGCTGCTCAAAAGTAGCGTCTTGGAATATGCCCCCAACGCATAGCAGGCGGAACTCTTTTGCGCCTTGTCAGCTTAAAGTGAAACCTCGTATTTTCCAAAAGTTTGACGAAATTACGGAAATAAACAATGAACGGTGTGACGAATAACCAAAACGTGTTGAGTACTTCTGAAGGAGAAACTTTTTGTTCTAAAACTTCTTTAGCGTATTCATTTTCGAGGACCGGAGGCTTAGTGAAAAAGTCTCTTAAATTCATTTTTCTTTTCCAAAATTTCTAGTCTGAACGTGAGTATTTAATCATGGGAAAAGAAGGATTGTCCAATTGATTTTTCCTATGAAAATCAATGAGCTAATTGATTTAGACTATGATCTTTTGCTCAAAAAAGTCTAACAATTTGTAAAAATGTAACATGGCTAAAATATCCACTTTCGGCATGAATGCCGCATTCCAATTGGGTTTTGAACGAATTGCTGATGTTAGAGGTGTTACATCTGTCGTGAGCCTCTTTAATAATTCAATGATCCTCTCAGGAATATACCTGCAAATCCGCCCAAATCAGGTCGCTTACATCGGAAAAACGAACAATATGCCGGCGCGATTTGAGCAGCATTTGTCTCGTGGTGTAGTCATTGAAGAACTCGCTTTTATGCCGGTTTTGGCAAAGTATGTGGACAACAAAGAAAAGCAATTAATTGCTTTGGCCGAAAAGAAAGGTATTCCTCTTGAAAACATTGCTTTAAGAGACAATCACTCGTTAAGAGTCAAAACATTTGATTCAATCATCAGTCAGGAAGACGTGAGTAACTGGCTAAAGCCGGAAGAAAAATCTTCACTAACCAGTCTTTGGGTTTTAACTTACCAGGCGATGCATCCCGGGCTTAAACATCAATTAGACACTGCTAGAGCTCACCCGATTTGGCCACAGATTTTTCCCATTGCTAAAACCTTTGTTCAAAAAGTCATCCCCAAACCTGAAGAGACGCGAGAAGATTTTTGGAGCGCTCAAGCATACACCCGCAATGCCGAGCAGGACTTCATTTCAATCATCAGAATTCATGCAGGAAGCCTCACACTTTTAAATCTCGGTGTTTATCGTATTGCACCTTTTGAAGCCTGGGGATGGCTAACGTCTAAAAAGTCAGACTTAATGCACTATGGATACACACTGTCTCGATTAAAAACGGACTTCCCCTTTACTAATATCATTGAAAAAGAAGAACTCATTCAAATTCAGACATCTGCTCGACTGCTCATCATCGTGATTGAAAAACTGAAACCGGCTCTCAGAAAAACAGTATTAGAAGCAATGCAAAAAGCTTTGCTTCAAAAAGGCAATCCCGCCTTGGAATGTCTTCTTTCTATTGAAAGAAAAGAGCTCTAAACAAATAATGGCTACATAGGCAACTCTTCAACTTTATGAAATTATTAAATTCAAAAGTCGCATTCATTTGAGAGGCTTCATTTCTCGGAACTGTTTTTTCAGCTGGCAAAGCATTCTGACGCAACGAACTGATCTCTTCTTCGATTAGATAACGATCGAAGTCTTGGTGTAACTGTTGCAGATCACGATCAGCTGTACGAGGAGCGACAGGCAGAACTTGAGCGAACGTCAAACCGGAGAAAGCCAGAGTGACGCAAAAGAGAAACACTCGCATCGACCACTCCACATGAAAAACGAGTGCCCACAAGAAATGAAGACAGCGATGGGGCACCCCCCATGCTTTACAGTGTATCAGAAATAGCTGGCAAAACCTTTCTTTTTATACAAAAAATCCTTACCAGACAATGAGATAGTCTGCCTATCTTTAGAAAAAAAATTTGTTGTTGTTGTTTTGATTGAGTTTCATTGGTAAAAGCAAAATAAGTCCCAAAACAAAGAATAGCCCTGTACAAAGAAGCGCCAAACGCTGGTCATTATTGGTGATCCAAGTGATATAACCATAGGTCATGGGACCGATGATATTAGCTACCCACAAAGCCATATTCCAGAAAGAGTAAAAAGCGGCACGATCTTTTTCAGGTGCCAACACTCCAACTAAAGCACGTCCAGCCGATTGACTTGATCCCATAGCAATACCGGCCAAATTAGCAGCAATCCAAAAAATAGGCTTCGTTTGGGCAAAATAGGCAACACCCACCATAGCCATCCAAATAAAAAGCGTCACAATGAGGGCATTTTTGTGGCCAATTCTGTCTTCAACGTAGCCAAAGGCAAAGGCACCGATTGCTGCTGTGATATTGACAAGTAAGACTAAGAGGATCGTTTCATCAGGTGTAAAGCCCATTGCCTGATCGGCATAAACGGCAGCCAATGTCACCACAACGGCAATTCCGCCTTGAAAAGACAAGCCACTAGCAACCAACCATGCAAAATTTTTGTGCTCTGGCAAACTCTTAAATGTTTTCACTAAACTGGCCTGCGACTGCTTTACCAATGGCCAAAAAGCGGCATTACTTCTGGGAACTGCTCGCTCCTTTAACCATAGTGCCAAAGGTAGCGCTGCAAACAAGAAAATAGCTGCAGTAATAAGCATTGTGTATGGCACGTAATCCTCGGCTCCCGCTCCATTTGACTGCATCACAAGCACGAGCGCCAAACTTAAACCTAATGTCAAAAGACCGCCGCAATACCCAAAGCTCCACCCCCAACCCGAGACTTTCCCCATTGAGCGCTCATCGGCAATTTCAGGTAAAAAAGCAGAATTAAGTGTTTCTCCAACGTTATAGGCAAAGTTACTGATAACCACCATTAAAAGAGCCCAAACAATTGTGCCAGGACCTGTGAAAGCTAAGCCCACTGTCGCAGCAATACAAAGCGCACTCATTAAGACGGTCCAAAACTTTTTATTGCCTTTAAGGTCAGTTGCCGCACCAATCAGGGGCATTAAAACAATCGCAAGAATATTGCTTACCGCAATGATGCTTGTCCACAAAAGCGTAGCCCATGAGGCGTCTGCGCAGATGACGCTCACAAAATACGCATTGAAAACGGCCGTTAAAACGACCGTTGTATAACCGGAATTGGCAAAATCAAACGCAGCCCAAGACCAAACCTCTCGTTTAGAGACCCCTTCTTTTAAGTGTTCAATGGAAAAAAGCGACACGAAAACTCATCCTTTAAACATGGGCCAAAGTTCTGATATGAGCAATGACGGCTCTCGAAAGACTTCGGGGTTCGTAACCGCCCTCTAAAACACTCACGATTTTTTCATCACACACATTGCGCGCTATATCATCAATGATTCGCGTAATATGAGCATAGTCGAGATCAGAAAATTCAAGCCCTGTCATGGTATCTGACCTGTGAGCATCAAAACCGGCGGAAATAAAAATGATCTGAGGATTAAATTGTCTCAATAGAGGCTCCCATTCGCAACGAATGATTTCACAAGCCCTTTCCCCTGTGTCTCCCGCGCTTAATCCACTTTTATGAATATTGCCTGCCTGGCTTTCCAAGGCAGGATACGGAAATATATCTTTTTCAAAAAATGAGAAAAAGCTGATGGCTTTTTGCCCAGCCAAAATATCTTCGGTTCCATCTCCGTGATGCGCATCAATATCAACGACTGCAATACGCTCAATCTTTAAAACGTCTCGGGCATAAAGAGCTGCAATAGCAACATTATTTAAAATGCAAAAACCGCCTGCAGAAGCCCAACGGGCATGGTGTCCCGGAGGTCTAACACAGCAAAATGCATTAGTGAGTTGTCCTTGATGTACGCAGTCAAGCGCTTCAAGCACGCATCCAGCACTCTCTAGAGCAGCCGTCCACGATTCACTGCTTACGACCGTGTCTTCACTGATATGGATTAACTTTCCGTCTTCGGTCGGAATGGATGAGCGAACATGCTCAATGTAATCAGCTTCATGAGCTCTTAAAAGATCAACCATTTGCGCTTGGCGGTGAGTTTGCTTATGCGTAAACGCCCCTTCAAGACCTGAAGCCACAAGGCGCTCTTCAATCGCTCGAATACGGTTGGGCGACTCGGGACTCATGGAGCCCGTAATATGTCGATAGCAAGAGTCGTGAGTAAATAGACCGGTAGACACAAAATATCCTTTTTTTCTTATTTTAACTCACATACCTACTCACTCAGAAAAGAAAGCAACAACCATCTCTTAGCAAAACGCACTTTTAAATGAGTCTATCGGAGCGGCAATGGAGGCAGAACTCCGTATTTTCTTCAATAGACAGGCATTTTGACAGAATTTTTGCTGCGTATATTCGCAAATTGATTTAAAATTTAGGACTCAGTTTTAAAGATTTTGTACCTTACAATGAAGCGCTTACTTGATATTGTGCTCGTACTGGCCTCGTTACCTGTTGTCCTGCCCGTAGCGCTTATTGTAGCCATTGCCATCAAAGTTGATTCCCCCGGCCCCATTCTTTATTGGTCTCCCCGAATCGGCAAAAACAGCAAACCGTTTCCAATGCCTAAATTCCGATCCATGTGTATCGGGGCGCCGGTCGTTTCCGCTGAAGAATTTAAAACAGCCGATCACTATATCACCCGAGTCGGTGCGTTTATTCGCAAGACCAGTTTGGATGAAATCCCGCAATTTTGGTCTGTTTTAATCGGCGACATGAGCTTAATCGGTCCTCGCCCCCTATTGCCGATTGAACGTCACGTGCTACGACTCAGAAGAGAATCCGGTGTCGATAAATTGTTGCCCGGCATTTCCGGCTGGGCTCAGGTAAACGGCCGCACCTGCATCAGCGGTGAAGATAAGGCAGCGCTTGACGAAGAGTATCTGAGAAAGCAATCCTTTTTATTTGACCTAAAGATTATTGGTCTCACGGTTTTAAAAGTCATCAAGCAAGACGATATTGTTCACTGAGAATCCTTAAGTGCACTGAGATCCACTTTATGCAACCATGTTTGAGGCTACGTGTCAGCTTCAATAAACATCACCATATACCAGGGCAGATATAGATTTTTTTTAACCTACTCGATATTGCCCGAACACAAAACGGGTGCTTCAGACAGTTTCCACTCATCGATTTTCAGGGCATTGTCCAAGGCGGCCTGGGATTTATAGTTTTTACCAGACTTAACTTCAATGGGTAAAACCTTGTTATTTTTTTCTACAACAAAATCGACTTCCGTTACGAAAAACCTAGTCGATGTAGATCAGATATAGTCAAAATACCTGCTCCACTTCCGGCACTGAAATTTTGAGATGATAGAACCATCGATTTTTCCGATTTAATAATCTGATTTGTCGATTATTTTCTAGACATTTTGTTTCTTATTGAGTTAAGTACTTCATTTAAAAAATTTTTTAGTTTTAGCGCCAAATCGCATAAAAAAGCCGACAAAAAGAGGGCTTTTGTTTTCATTTTTTCCTCTAAGGAACTTTGCTTAACTTTTTGATCTTTTTGAAAAAAATCAACTTGTACGCAAATTGAAAATCACCAATAATCTATTCAAAAAAGGAAAAGCAATTTTCCTAAAAAATGGATAAAACAATATCGGAGTACAAAATGTCCTTTAAACACTTAATTGTTTCTGCTTCTATCGCTTTGGCTTGTGCCGGATTCTCCTGCGGTGCTATGGCCGATCAAACCGCCTCTGCCAAAGAGGCTCCGACCTACACAGTCGGAACGGGAGCGACCTATCGCCCGTTTGAATTCCAAACACCCAATAAAGAGATTGTGGGTTTTGATATTGATTTGATGAAAGAGATCGCTAAGGCTCAGGGCTTTAAGGTGGAATTTATCAATACGCTTTTCGGTGTGATTTTTGAATCTGTCAAAAATGGTGACCGCGACATGATTATGAGCGGTATTACGATCACGCCGCAACGTCAGGAAGCTGTTGATTTTTCGTTACCCTATTTTGCTGCCCACCAATTGATCCTTACGCAAAAGAATCTGAAAGTAAATTCGATCAATGATTTGAAGGGCAAGAACATCTCTGTGGTCGCTAACTCTGCAGGCGACATTGCCGCTACTAAAGTTTTCGGCAAAGCAAGCAAAAATATTAAGCGCTTTGATAACACGCCGCTCGCCTTAGAAGAACTGTCTGCGGGCGGTGTTGATGCCGCAATCGGTGATGTCGGCGTCTTTGCCTACTATGCTGCACAAAACCCGGACAAACAATTCAATATGACTCGTGACCCGAGTTTTGAAGATCAATACTTCGGTATTGCAGTGCGCAAAGGCAATAAAGAATTACTTGACCAAATCAATGCCGGTTTGAAGAAGACCATTGAATCCGGTGCTTATGCCAAGGTCTATAAGAAGTGGTTCGGTGAAAACACTCCCGTTCCTCAATTACCGATTAAATAATTGATCAACACATAACAAAAAATTTCCCGACAACGTTAATGAAGACGTTGTCGGGTTTTTGAAATTAAAAAGAGGCAATCATAAATGGGCGGTTTTCGTTTAGATGTATTGGCTGAGTATTGGCCGCTGTTTGTCGAAGGCGCTGAAATCACCATAGAACTGACTGTTGGATGTGTATTTTTCGGCGTGATTTTAGGGATGATTCTCGGCATGGCTCGCATGGCTAGCGCCAGACACGATCCTTGGAAGACGATTCTTTATTACGGTGTGCGCTGGCCGGTGACGATTTGGGTGAGTTTTTTCCGTGGTACTCCGCTTTTTGTTCAAATCTTTCTGATGTATTTTGCTGTCTTACCGATCTTCATTCATCCGGTTGACGGTCTCATTATTGACGGAGCACTTGCCCGAGAACTTCGCAGCAACTACGGTGCCTTCATCGCTGGCTTTTGTGCTATCACCTTAAATGCCGGTGCTTACATGAGCGAAGTTTTCCGCGCCGGTATCCAATCGCTCGATAAAGGCCAAACCGAGGCCGCACGCTCGATTGGTATGACCTGGTGGCAAACCATGCGTCACATCATTATGCCTCAGGCCTTCCGTCGAATGCTGCCAGCGCTCGGCAATAATGCTATTGCCATTTTGAAAGACTCTTCACTGGTTTCGGCCATCGGCTTAACAGAACTCGCCTATGCCGCCCGTACCGTTGCCGGTGCCTCAGCTCGTTATTGGGAACCGTACCTCACCATTTCTTTAATGTATTGGGTCATGACTTTGGGCCTGGCCTACCTTATCCGTGAAATGGAAAAGCGTTTGGGCAAAGGAGATGACAAATGAGTAACGAAGTGGTTGTTGAAATCCGCGATCTGCATAAAAATTATGGCCCGCTTGAAGTCCTCAAAGGCATCAATCTCACAGTACATCGCGGTGAGAAAGTGGTGGTACTGGGACCGTCAGGTTCCGGAAAATCCACTATGTTGCGCTGCATTAACGCTCTTGAAGACGCTGATCGTGGTTCCATCAAAGTGGCCGACCAAGAAATTACCGATCGTAAAGTCAACATCAATAAAGTCCGTGAACATTTGGGAATGGTCTTTCAGCGCTTTAATCTCTGGCCCCATAAAAGCGTGATTGAAAATGTGATGCTCGGTCAAATGGTCGTAAGCGGCAAGTCAAAAGAACAAGCTCAAAAACGCGCCCTTGAAACGTTAGAGCGCGTGGGTCTAGCTGATAAAGCCGATCAGTATCCGGTTCGACTCTCTGGCGGTCAACAGCAACGTGTCGCTATCGCCCGCACGCTTGCAATGGATCCTAAAGTCATTTTATTTGATGAGCCAACCTCTGCTCTTGACCCAGAACTAGTCGGAGAAGTGCTATCTGTCATGAAAAGTCTTGCCGATGACGGTATGACCATGATTGTGGTCACGCACGAAATTACCTTCGCTCGCGAGGTCGCTGACCGTGTCATTTTCATGGATGGCGGAGTTATTGTTGAAGAAGGAACTCCAGAAGAAGTGCTCGTTAATCCCAAAGAAGCCCGAACACGAGCCTTCTTGAAACGCGTTCTATAAAGTTAATCCGCACTAAAGATGATGCGGAGATGTTAAGTCAAAGACTAATATTAAACCGTAACGCTAAAAGACAGGGAGGCGTCAGCCTCCCTCAACAACCACTTTAACTCTTTGATTTCTCATTAAACCTTCATTTTTCATTAGCCGGATTGGACAATAATTTTGTTGGGCATATCTAAAATTTAACGTTACGGATTAGTCACTCAATTTCAAAAACAACATGGTTTTCTCGGTTTTTGCTTCAGAAAAACCGTGTTTTCTGTAGAATCTTGTAGCTTTTTCTGAAATTGGATGAACTACAAGAACTGCAGCACCGATATATTGAGCAGCATGCTGCGAAATTCTAACCGCTTCATATAAAAGGGATTGCCCTAATCCGTGTTCTTGATAAGGCTTACTGACGGCGAGGCGCCCTAATAAAATAGCAGGTACAGGTGCCGGCATATTTCGTCTCAATTTAGCTTTCAAATCATCATGATCAACTGAATGAGAAGCCAAGGAAAAATAACCAGCGCATTCTCCCGTTACTGTTGAAAAGGTAACAAAAGTTCTACTTGCTCCCGTTGTCTCATTAGCTAAGGCTCTCGTTTTAAGCCAAAAGTCAAGTGAACGTTCTCCGCATTCAAAAGATTCCAACAAATCTCTGTGAGACTCAGACAATCGAACAGGTTTGGTAAAGAGCGCCATCTCAGTCTTCCCAAACAGGTTTCGTATCCATTAAACGCTGACGCGCTCTTAAAACACGAGGATCTTTTTCGCCTTCTTCCAGCTGTTTGAGAAATTCGTCAAATTCTTTTACGGATAGACGTGTAACCGGATCATTGTCTCTCATTGAACCATATAAAGAACGTAATCCATCAATAACCAATGCTGTTTTACTTTCGCCAGTATTTTTAACCAAATCCTCAAGCAAAGCGGCATCAAACTCACTAAGCCGAACAGTTAGCACTGCCATAGTTTCTTCCTTTTTTGTACTGCAATATGCAATCGTTATTGTACTAAAAAATGATCTTTTCTGGTTGACGCTTAAAAAAACTTAAACAAGAAACACAAAAGATTATCTGTTAATTGCCGAAGAAAGTTCAAATGCTCTTAAACACTCAGACCATTTCAAAAATACCAAAAATTAAGGGACCCCTGATACAGGAGTCCCCCTTTGTAAAAATATCAACTCTTTAATCAGTCTTCATCCACTTTTTTGGGCTTAGCTTTAGCCGCATGAGCCTGAGCTTCAAGCTTACTTAAATACTCTTCGGTCACGTCACCGGTCACATAGTCCCCATCAAAGCAAGAACATTCAAAGCGCTCAATTTCAGGGTTCATATCGTGTAACGCAGACTTCAAGTCTTCAAGACGCTGGTAGACCACAGCATCGGCTTCAAGAAGCTTACAGACTTCGTCATCGCCCTTGCCGTCACCGCAAATTAATTCTGAGCGCGTCGGCATGTCAATACCGTAAACATTGGGGAAGCACACGCGAGGAGCAGCACTGGCCACAAACACTTTCTTAGCACCGGCTTGCTTAGTCATGCGAACAATTTCTCGCATCGTAGTTCCACGGACAATAGAGTCATCGACAAGAAGCACGTTCTTATCTTTAAATTCCACTGCCATAGCATTTAACTTTTGACGTACGGTCTTTTTACGAATAGCTTGTCCCGGCATGATAAAGGTGCGGCCTACATAGCGGTTTTTAATAAAACCTTCACGATAAGGCAGGCGCAGTCTTTGAGCTAATTGTTGCGCTGCAGGGCGTGAACTGTCCGGAATCGGCATCACCACATCAATTTCATCAACCGGAATCCGACGGGCTACCTGATGCGCGAGGTATTCACCCAAACGCAAACGAGCTCCGTAAACAGAGATGCCATCAATGACACTGTCCGGACGGGCAAGGTAAACGTACTCAAAAGCACAGGGCACCAATTCGGGATTTTCAGCGCATTGAGCCTTGTGAAGTTTTCCTTGCATATCGACCCAAATCGCTTCACCTGGCGCAACATTATTAAGCGTTTCGTACTCTTGGGCTTCCAGCACATCAGACTCAGAGGCAAAAATGACATCCGTCCCCTTTTCTGTCTCTTTCGTGCCGTAGCATAGCGGACGGATACCGAAGGGATCACGGAAAGCAACCATACCTTTGCCCGCAATCAACGCAATACAGGCGTAAGCGCCTTTAACGCGCTTATGCACGCCGCTGACAGCTTTAAAAACGATTTCAGGAGAAATCTTGGTGTTAAGCGTCAAGCGTGAAAGCTCGTCGGCAAAAACGTTTAACAGCACTTCGGAGTCGCTTGTCGTATTGATATGACGGCGATCAGAATCATAGAGTTCTTGTTTTAAGCTTTCGGCATTGGTGAGGTTGCCGTTATGGACAAACATAATGCCATATGGGGCATTGACGTAAAAGGGCTGACTTTCTTCATTGCTGTCAGCATTGCCCTGTGTGGGGTAGCGCACCTGGCCCACACCACTATTGCCCAAAAGGTCTCTCATGTCCCGAGTTCTAAAGACATCACGCACCAAACCCATGGCTTTGTGCATATGAAATGTCAAACCATCAAGCGTTGCGATACCGGCTGCATCTTGACCGCGGTGTTGCAGCAAAAGCAGCGAATCGTAGAGCCGTTGATTGACCGGCTCATGAGAAAAAAGTCCCACAATCCCACACATTTGTTAGCCTCATCGGTTAAAAGGTTAAAACTTTTACAACAATCCTGTGCTTTTACTTGCGAAGTTGGGCGATGGAATCCGGCATCATCGGCATCATCCAATCAATCACATTTTCAGCCAAAGGAATACAAACGGAGTGACGCCACACGGCCGTTGAGGTCGCGCTCGTCATACCAGCTAAAAACACCACCGCACAAACAAAAACCACTCCGCGGATAAAACCAAAAACACTGCCCAAAACGCGATCCTCAGCGCTGATTCGGGCGACTTCAAGCATCTTTCTTAAAATCGTGCCAAGTAAACCAATGGCAAAAACACACAGCACACAAATAAGCACTGCCGCGATAATCGTTCGAATCGCAGGTCCCAAGCTTTCAAGCGGAATATGTACGGCCAATTCCGGTGAAAAGCGAATGGCAAACACAATACCAATCACCCATCCGACAATAGACAAAATCTCGCGCACTACCCCTCGCGTAACTCCCACAATGGTAGAGAGCACTAAAACGATAATGATGGCCCAGTCCAATTCATTCATGTACGTTTATCCTTTCCTTTTATTGTCGTGCTTCCCGAAGCTTTTGTGCAATAACGTCTTCGCGGGTGGATTTAAGTAAATCCGCTAAAGGATCAGCTGAGGCCGATGGCTTCTTTGCGGCTGGAGTCTTTGCCGGTTGAGAAGTTTTAGTCTGCTCTTTTTTCACATGAGATGAATTGATGTTTTTCACCGTCACCTGAGCTTTTTTCTCATTAGCTGTGATTTTTGCCTTTGGCTCTTGCTGTTTCTCCTTGGATTTTGTTACCACCACTGTTTGAGGTTTTACTTCTTTTGACTTGCTGTGCGCTTCCTGCACAGTACTCTTTAATGTGCGGGTAGGTGCGATACGACTTAGCTCACTTTTAGCACTAGCTTCAACCTGAACCGGTAAGTGAGAAATCTTGCGAGCGTCAAGCAATTTGGCCACTTGCTCGGCTTCGTCGCTCGTTTTAAATAAACCTAAGCGCACGCGCCATAAGGTTGCCGATTTTTTCTGCACCTTGACAGAGTAAACGGGTAAACCCATCGCTTGATATCTTGCCATCTCTTTCATGGCCCCCGCTTCACTTGAAGTTGCCAAGACCTGAATGTAAAGAGAGCCATCAGTTGAGGGAGCATAAGACTGGGGCTTATCCTTTTTTTCATCCAATTCGGGCGTGGGTCTAGCCTCAGGCGCTTCGCTTACTTCGTTAGGTTTCGAGAGATCTTTGAGCGCACTACCGTCATTGGGTAAGGAAAGCGCAGGTCTATCGTTAACAGGAAGCTCCATCTTGTAGAAAGGCTCCTTGGCGATAGGAGGAATTTTTGTGAGCGCATGCTTATCACTTTGAAGCGCAGGCTCATCAAAGAAAATCGGCAGCACTGTCACAAGTGCTGCAACCAGCACCACAGCGCCCACCAATCGATGACGAAAGCGAGCCTTCACTTGGCTCACATCCATCTGATTATCATCATTTATAGACGCAACCGATCCTTCAGCATCCGTTTGCTGAGCTTTCCAGAACGTATCGTTTGTGGGCTTATCAGATTCTTGCATGAGCTTTAAATGTGAGGCAGGGCTGCTGTCACCGTGACAAAGGAACCGAAGATGATGATTGTATCAGCGATCGCGGCTGCCTGACGGGCAGAATTTAGCGCTTGATCCACACCATCACAAACATGCATTTTATCGACTTCTACCCCCGCTTCCAACATCACTCGGGAAAGCGTTTGACTATCGGCTCCGCGAGGACCCGGCAGACCCGTAATGAACCACTCATCAATCACCGGACTCATAATCTTGACCACATCGAGCATGTCTTTGTCAGCTAGCATTCCAAAAACAGCAATTGTGCGACCTTCAGTCTTTAAGTCTCTAACATTCTGTGCTAAAACAAGCGCTGCATGAGGATTGTGGCCAACGTCTAAAATCGTTAGCGGGCGCTCTGCCACTTTTTCAAACCGAGCGGTGATGCGAACCGTTTTTAGTCCTTCTTCAATGGCGCTTATTTGCAAAGGAAGTTTATCCATTAAAGAGACCACCACAGCCAAAACCCCAGCGGCATTATCGAGTTGATTACGACCTGCCAAAGCGGGTTTAGGCAAATCCCAGTCATATGAAGCCATTTGAAAGTGCATCCGGTCTTGGGACGTCGCTTCGACCTTAAAGTCAACCCCTGCAACAGACAATTTGCAACCCAAAGCCTGAGCGTACTCGAGCAATTTCACCGGTGGTTGGGAATCTGCACAAATAGCAGGACGCCCTTTACGATAAATATGAGCTTTTTCCCAACCGATGGCCTCTCGAGTGTTTCCTAAATAAGCTTCATGATCAATACCCACTGTGGTCACAATGGCAGCACTAGAATCCAACGCATTAATCGCATCGAGTCTGCCACCGAGTCCGATTTCCAGAATCACTACGTCAGGTTTTGCCTTCTGAAAGACTTTTAAGATGCCTAAGGCCGTAAATTCAAAATAAGTCAAAGGCAATCCGTCTCGGGCCGCCTCCACTTCTTTAAAAGCGTCGATGAGCAAAGCATCTTCAACAATCTTTCCGTTGATTTGGGCACGCTCATTAAAACGCAACATGTGCGGAGAGGTATGCATGGCTGTCCGGTAACCTGCTGCCCGATAAATAGATTCAAGCATTGCACAGGTGCTACCCTTGCCATTCGTACCCGCCACTGTAATAACGGGACAGTCAAAGGCGATACCTAATCTAGCGATCATTGTCTTCATGCGGGTGAGTCCGAGCTCAATCACATTTTCAGGGTGTGAAGCCAGGATATAGTCCAACCAATCATTTAAAGTATCTTTACTTTGAGACATTTTCCAGTCCAAAAACAGCGCGACCACGCCTAAAAGCGTGGTCTGACGTTGTTTATTCTAACTTAATTTTGAAAGTGCGATCAGTCGGCATCCGTGATGCGCTTTCTCATGAGCATAGCCATAATTTCAGCAATATTGGCGCGCATCTCACGACGATCGACGATCATATCAATCGCACCCTTCTTTAACAAAAATTCCGAGCGCTGAAAACCTTCGGGCAACTTTTCCCGTACAGTTTGCTCAATAACGCGCGGTCCGGCAAAACCAATCAATGCGCGAGGTTCGGCGATAACCACATCGCCCATAAAGGCAAAACTAGCGGAAACCCCGCCCATAGTCGGGTCCGTTAAAACGGAAATAAAGGGAAGTTTTTCTCGAGCAAGCCCCGCAATCGCTGCTGTAGTTTTGGCCATTTGCATCAAAGATAAAAGACCTTCTTGCATACGGGCGCCACCAGAAGCCGCAAAACAGATAAAGGGACACTTCATACGCGTAGCTTCGGCTACACCACGCACGAATCTTTCTCCAACAACAGAGCCCATAGAACCACCCATGAAATTGAATTCAAAGGCAGCAACCACTACGGGCAGACCGCGAAGCGTACCGCGCTTGACAACCAAAGCATCGGTTTCACCGGTTTTTTGTTGAGCCTGAGCCAAACGAGCGGGATAAGGTTTACTGTCCACAAACTTCAACGGATCTGTCGGTTGCACTTCTTGAGTAATTTCCACTTGATCTTGAGCATCTAAGAAATTTTCCACTCTTTCACGTGCACCGATTCTCATGTGGTGACCACACTTCGGGCACACCATTAACGAATCTTTTAACTCTTCGGTATAGAGCACTTGTTCACAGCTCGGGCACTTCGTCCACAAGCCTTCCGGAATCATGCTTTCTTTCTTTTCCGCCTTTTCCGATTCCGTCTTATGAATACGCGGCAATAACCGATCGATCCAACTCATAAAAAAATATCCTTCAAATGCATTTCACGCAAATAATACGATTGGTGATTTTATCAGACTATAGCCACCATTCTTATACATGTTTTAGGTATTTTAAATCGCCTAATAGACTGAGCTTTGATGAAAAAAGAGCTTCAGGATGATCCTAGGTAACTCCAGGGGGCCTGACTATAAGACGGCAAGTAGGGATGATTGGGGTACTTTACCCCGACAAGATAAAGACCGCCTGCGGCAAACGTGGGTGCCGCGACTTTTCTATCACAAGCTTCTAATACTGATTTAAACCATTGCACACTTTCTCTGCCGGTTCCCACATAAACAAGACTGCCTACAATATTGCGGACCATATGATGGAGAAAAGCATTGGCTCGAAGCTTAATGCCAATCATTTTTCCAACACGGCGAATACTCACTTCATGCACGACTCGAATAGGACTCTTTGCTTGACATTCCGAAGCTCTGAAGCTTGTGAAATCGTGCTCACCTAAAAGAAAGCGAGCGGCTTCTTGCATTCTTTTCTCATCGCAGGGCCGAAAAACCCAACCGACCAACCCTTCGGTCAATGGTGACCTCACAGCATCATTGAGAATCCAGTATTCATATGTGCGCTCCGTTGCGCTAAAACGGGCAGAAAAATCTTCAGGCACTTCATGTGCCCAACGCACAGCTACCGATGAAGGCAAAAAGGTATTCACTCCCCTAACCCAAGCGGTCATCGGACGAGTAACTGGGGCTTCAAAATCTACTACCTGGTGCGTTGCATGCACACCGGTATCAGTACGCCCTGCACATACAGTCGAAATCGGCACCGTAGCAAACGCTTTCAGTGCCGATTCCAGTGTGTCCTGAACGTTCGGCATATCGGGCTGGGTCTGCCAACCGCAAAATGCCGAACCGTTGTATTGAATTCCTAAAGCAACACGCATCAGCCGCGCTCATGGATTTGCTTTAAAAGGGCTTCGGCCTGAGCCTTATCGGCAGCACTACCCTTTTGAACAACTTCCTGCAAAAGCGTGATCGCTTCATTTTTAGCCCCAATCGAAATAAAGGAGCGAGCCATATCAAGCGAATCCTTCATGCTGTGATCATCGGCAGCGGTCTCTTGGGCCTTGGAATCGACTACCGGTTGGGAAGCAACTTGCACAGGTTCATCATCAGCCACCAAATCAAACACATTGGCCGTTGCTTGAGTAGAAGCTGGGGTCTCAACGGGTTTGGTTACCTTAGGAGCCTCAGCCTGAACGGGTGCTGGGCGAGGTGCCATACGAGGTTCTTCACGAGCTGGCATACGGTTAATGGTTTCAACTGTGTGGCTCGTAGCCTGTTGCGGTTGAGGGGCTGCAGGACGAACAGCAGGCGCCTGGCGCGTCACGGGCTCTTCACGCTGTCCCTTATTCATCACGCGCTTAAAGGACTGGAAGTCAACATAGCGGCCTTGCTTTGTACGCCAGTAAATAAACCCGGCAGCACCCAACATCAACACGATCAAGAGGTACCAGAACCAAGAAGTTGATTCCTCTTCTTGAACCGGGGGCTCCTCGGTCATAATTTCAAGCGTAGGCATTGCCTCTTGAGGCGTAAGAGGTTCAGGCTCAACGTTTTGATCAGCCGGCACTGTTTCTTCCACAGCCGGTGACTCAACGGATTGTTCTGGTGTTTGATGAACATCGGTCGGAGCCGGAGTGGGCAAAGCTTCGGGGGTAGGCGTAGCAGTTTGTTCAACAGGAGCCACGGTTTCAACCGGTTTTTCCTCTACTTTCAAAGTAGGCTTCGGTTCAGCTTTAACGGTCGGGCGGACTTCTTTGGCTTTTTGAGTGACAGAAGCGGGCTTCTTAGGTTCTGCCTTAATCGGCTGAGGTTCACGAGCCACTTCTTCGATATTTAAACCTTTTTGAACAATTTCTCGGGCTTTTTGAGCATCAATTGATTCCACCAGACGCGCCGACGGTGCACTCACATGAGCTCCAGCCTTTAGTTGTCTCACATTGCCTGCGGGGAAGGCTTCCGGGTTTTCAATTGCAAGAGCTACAAGCACCTGATTAACGCTTGCCTTCGGGAAGAGCTTTTGATAGAGCACACCCAATGACCACGGCGTGTAACCCGATTCAACCAACACCGGCTTACTCAAGTCATAGTGTCTGGACTGCATACGCTCAAGAGGAGACATCTCGGTCTTTGTCTGAGATTCTGCACTGACTTTGGGAGCAGAAACGACAGGTGCCTTTTGCGTAACAGTCGCACTTTCTTTAGCCACAGGCTGCGCAGCTGTTACAGGAGCTGCCCCGCCCATTGCCACCACTTCAACCGGCTCCACTGTCCCTGCGGCACCGATATGAATGTTGTATTGACGCACCGTGATCCTTCCGCCCTCATTTAATTCAACTAAAAGCGGAAAAGCGCGCTCAGTTGCCGGGCGATTAGAGGAAATGCGCAGCGTAAGCGGAGACTTCTTAATAAGTGCGAGATTCATTCCTTTTGCACTTTCTGGCATCGTAATCCCATACTTTGCATAAGTCTCAGCAGGAGCCAAACGAGCAGTGAGGGACGTCCCTGTGGGAGAGACATCATGGACTAAAAAAGTTGCTTCAAAATTTTGACTGGCTTGACTAGTGACCTGAAGTTGCCCCAGATAAGCAGCCTGAGCAACTGAGCCCACTGCAAGCATCATAGCCAACACACATGTCTTTTTGGAAAAACTCTTCATCTTAGGCTCCCGAAAGCCGTCACTTACCATGCTTGATACTGCCAACAGTGACAGGCTTTTCGTACAAAAACCGAGTGCACAAAATCCTTCTCGGTTATGATTGACGTATACTGTTCGCATTTTAAAGGGTCAAATAACCTTTTTGGGACTTTTTAACCTTTAGGAACGAAAAAATGTCTGTAGACCGCCAATGGCTTATTGATGCGTTAAGTGACGCGCTTGAAACACTCTCGGAAACAATCGAAAGACTCGAAGATGAAAGGCTTGATCCTGAAGAAGTCATGCTCGATGATTTGGCCAACGTTTATGCAAAATTGAATTTTGCTGTCAACACTGCTGAAAGCGGTCCCGCAGCCATTGACACAACAGACCACGATGAACTCATTCAGTGGCCCGAGTGTATGCCTTTTGACCGCGAGGACACAATTCAGATATCGTAGCGAGGCTTTAAGTCACGGGGTCTCAATCCTAAAATCACTAGGATACCGAAATAGACAACAAGCGCTGCTCCGATATATAAAAAGACAAGACCCGCGCGCTTGACCCACTCGCTTTGCATGCCGGCCCAGTCAACGCCGGCTTGCAAGTAGACAATGACAACACTCATAGCTAATGTTGCCAGTATCACTCTCGCAAACCATATCCCCCAGCCTTTAACCGGCGCGTATTGCCCACGACGAATAAGAATCACCAATAGCGTTGCCGCATTAATGCAGCTACCCACGCCTACCGATAATGCTAGACCTGCATGAGCAAAGTAAGGAACAAAAATCAAGTTGCAAAGCTGCACACATACTAAACTCACCGCTGCGACTTTAACAGGTGTCCTGATATCTTTTCTTGCATAAAAAGCAGGAGCCAAAATTTTGATTGCAATAAGTCCCAAGAGTCCAAAAGAATACCCCATCACTGCAAGACTCGTTTGGTGCACGTCTGAAATCAAAAAGTTTTTGCCTTGATACAAAAAAGCCACCAGCGCTTCAGCCATAAGGCCCAGACCCACGGCAGCCGGAATGGCCAACAAAACAACTAAACGTAAGCCATTATCTAAAAGCGCGTTGTAACGCGTGAGCTCATTTTTAGCAAAAGCCGCAGAAAGACTCGGCAGTAAAACAGATCCCAGTGCCACTCCCAAAAGAGCCGTCGGAAATTCCATCAAGCGGTCTGCAAAAGATAACCACGTCACAGAACCCGTTCCAAGCCGAGAGGCAATATTCGTGTTAATGAGTAATGAAAGTTGAGCTACACCAACGCCAAAAAGCGCAGGGATCATAAGTTTCATCACTCGGATCACACTTGAGTCTCGCATAGCCTTAATGGGATTGACCGGCCGAGGCAAAACACGCAACTTCATCAAAGACGGAATTTGAATACCAAGTTGCAGCACTCCACCTACAATCACAGCGACAGCAAGCGCAAAAATGGGACGGTCCAAATGAGGCGTCAGTAACAAAGTAAATGTGATAAATGAAATGTTTAAGAGTACGGGAGTAAAGGCAGGAATCGCAAAATGCTTCCAGGTATTTAATACTCCGGCACTCATTGCCACAAGACTCATAAAGAAGATGTAAGGGAACATCCAGCGAGTCATCTCAGTGGCCAAGTCGAAACCTTCGGGATTTTCTGCTAAACCGCCTGCAATTAACCAAACCAACACCGGTGCAAGCAGTACCCCGATGACGCTTGTTAATACTAAGACACTGGCTAAGAGACTAAAGACACGATCAATAAAACTTCTGACTTCGTCATCTGACTTGGTTGCTTTAACATCCGAGAGCATTGGAACAAATGCCTGCTGAAAAGCCCCTTCAGCAAAAAGACGCCTAAGCATATTTGGCAATCGGAAAGCCACATAGAAAGCATCGGTGGCTGCGCTCGAACCAAAGTAACGCGCTATTAACATGTCACGCACGACACCGGTAATGCGGGACAATAATGTCAAAGAGGAAACGGTCGCAGCCGCTTTAATTAAACTCATAATAGAAAAGAGTATTGAAAAAACTATTTAAACATCCGCTCTAATTTCTTTTCCCTGTGGTTAAGACGGAAATAAAGAGAAGTAAAACAATCTCCCAAAGAAAAAATCAAAAACCTCTTCCGATATTTTTTGGGTAAGGCATTAATTTCACAATGCTCTTTTATAAATTTATAAAATTGTCTGACTTTTAATTTGTCTTGATTATCTCCAGACAGATAAATTTTTCTCGCCACCTGCCACCATAAGTTACAGACTTTAAGTTCTAGCCCTAACTTAACATCCGCAGGAAACTTGGTCTCTTTAAGCCTCAATAGTGACTCTGCAAACTGTAAGCACGACATCAACGAAGCCTTAGATCCTGAGTGAGATAAAGAGGAAGCTCTTTGTCTATATCTATATAAAACATCAGGAATGATCACTCCCCCCGTAACCTTGAGTAAAACATTCAATATAAAGCTCTGGTCCTCTGAAGAAGTTAAATTCTGATCAAACCGTTCACTGCCTATCAAAGAACTCCTAAAACACCTACTGGTCATGCAAATATTACTAGAGCTACGGGCCCATTCGTCTATATGACAGTATTGCTTAATGGCAGAAATTTGGTCTAATTCGATCACTCCATGAGAAACCACACCTGAATTACTAACTTTTTCGGCATTAAAGTGCTCTACTCCACAGACACAGTAATCATAGTTTCCTTCTTCCATTGTTGAAACAAACCGTTCCAAAAAGTTAGGCATGACTATATCGTCACTGTCAACGAAGCATATATATTCAAAAATTCCAAGCTTAGAAATCAGATCTAACGCAACATTTCTTGCTGACGACGCTCCTTCATTTTTTTTATTGACTACAGTAAATCTTTTATCCTCAGTTGCTATTTGATTAAGAATTTGTGCTGAATTATCTGTCGAGCCATCATTAACTGCAAAAACGTGGAAATGACTATAAGACTGACCTATCAAAGAAGCCAAACATTCAGGCAAATAGCGCTCTGTGTTATACACAGGAAGAACTATGGCAACCAACGGTTTATTGTTTCGAATCTCGTTCATTTCCAATTTTTGAACAATCTGCAAACTAGCTTGATTATTATATCGAATGGTTTCGGCTTAATAGATAACCTATGGCCCCACGCAATGTACCTTATTAGTAAAAAACAAACTTGAGAGCTTCAGAAGTTTTTGCTAAACTTGGGGACTTTTCCAAGGGAGTGTTCTTCGTGGACGTTTTCGTATGCCCGAAAGAACCGCAAAAATCCGTTGGAATGAACTGATTCACCAGCCGCTTCCGACTTTGTGCTGCAAGCGTATTTCAATGCTCAATGCCTTTGAAAGCGGCTGTAATTAACAGCCGTAACTTTTTTATATAAGGCAAGGAACTAACAATGGCTAATACCAAACAAGCTCGTAAGCGCGCCCGTCAAGCTGTTGCGCGCAACCAGCATCTTTCTGCTCAACGCTCTCAATACCGCACCGCTATCAAGGCTGTGCGTAAGTTGATCGTTGCCGGCGACAAAGCCGCCGCTACCGACGCTTTTGTGAAGGCTCAAAAGGTTATCGACACGATGGCTGGTAAGAGCGTTTTGCACAAGAACGCTGCTGCTCGTCATAAGAGCCGCTTGGCCGCTGCTATCAAGGCAATGGCCTAATTTAAATTTAGTTCACAATATCACACTGAGATAATACTGAACTAAATTTATAAAGCCTTTTCAGGTTAAAAATAGACCCAGGATAGCCTGGGTTTATTTTTTAGCCGGAGTTTAAAAAACTACATTAACTTCATTCACTAAGCAAGGACTACAACATCAATCAAAATGTTATAAAAGCCTCCATGAAACTAACTTGCTATAAATTGGGAATCTCTGAATTAATTGACCATAAAAAGGCGTTTGTCTAGCATACTTCCAAAATAAGTCCTTACCCATATAATTGGACTTAAAGCGTCCTATCTTTAACGGATGTATAAGCCAAGGCTTTAAAGATCCTTCAAAATGACGAATGACGCAGTTCCTCATATTTCCAAAGTTATCAATGAATCTTCTAGCTCGAGGTGAAGTTACGCTGTATATCTCTGGCAACTCTTTATAGTTACATTCAAAATAACAGTTCAGTAAATCCTGGTCCATTTGTAAAAGACGATCGGATAGCTTTTCCTCTAATTTTAGTAACCCGTTAAATATATCTTTTCGGCGCCACTGATCAAAGTCCATTACTAAAAACCCAGATTCAAAATATCTATGTTTATCTGACAGACCTAGTCTAGCCATGTTAGCTTGAATTTTATGAGCTTTCTTTCTTTGAGAGGCAGGAACCGCAGCCAAGGGGTAGCCCTCTAAATTAATCTGATTAATTGAAGAAATATCTCCACAATAGATAACGTCAACATCACTGTAGATAGCGCAATCAATCTCTGGGAATAAATTAGGCAACAACAATCGACCATAGGCCGCCTTGGATATATGCCCTGACGTCGGAAAATCTTTGAAATAATCTTCTAAGTTTACTCGCTCCCAACTTATATCTAAATTACTCCATTTCTCTTTAATAGACTCTACTTTTTGTTTAGTTGAATCACTAATACCACCATCAATGACTCGTAAATCAATAAAGCATTTGGTGTTGTCACACATTGAGGCTGCAGTTGTAGCAACAAACGGAGCATAATTTTCATCGCTGCAAACAAAGACAGTGAGTTTATTACTTTCCATGACTATAAAAATTGAGTTATTTTACAATTTCGTAGGGCCAGTCCAAAATACCGCCCATATCATAGACGTGAGTATAACCTGCCGCCTGAAGTTTTAGCATCGCATAGTGACTCCGAACACCCGATCGGCAATAAATAATAATTGGATGATCCAAATCCTCCGGCAACGATACTGGTCTCACCCCTTCCTCAATATCATCGTTATCAAGTAACACTGCACCAGGGATATGACCCCATTCGTACTCGTGAGCATGGCGAACATCTAAAAGAAGCACTTTATCGCCCAACTCATCGAGCATCTTTTTTCCTTCTTGAGCAGTAATGGCCATAGTTATTGCTCCTTAAATTTCACTTTGAGAACACCAACACCTTGTACGCCACCTTCTAATACGTCACCTGGATGAATAGTACCAATACCTCCGGGCGTCCCCGTCATAATCAAATCACCTGGTTTTAATTCATATAAAGTAGAAAGGTAGCTGATAATTTCAGGCACACTCATAATCATTTCTGAGGTCGTTCCTTCCTGACGCTTTTCGTTATTGACATAAAGCCACACTTTCATCGGCTCATTATCAGGCGTTCGATGCGCTGGCTTTAATGCTGTCATAGGAGCAGATTCATCAAAAGCCTTAGCCGTATCCCAAGGTTGTCCTTTTGCTGCACTTGCTCTTTGCAAATCCCGCCGCGTTAGATCCAGTCCCGCAGCATAACCCCAAACATAAGACATAGCCTCTTTAACACTGATGTTGCGGCCGGCTTTGCCGATAGCCACCACAAGTTCAATTTCGTGCTGTAAATCATCAGTTGCAGCCGGAAAATCCAACTCCAAAGTTTTGTCCGCTGCTGCATAAACAGCTGCATCAGCGGGCTTTAAGAAAATACTAGGGGGCGTTTTTTCACCTAATGCAGCATTGGCTGCCGCGTAATTGCGTGCTACACCATAGATACGGTGAATCGGAAAATAGAGATTAGCTTCGCCCTCAACAGGAAGCACCGGCAATGCACAAGGAGCAAATAAAAATGACATTTTTATACCTTAACGAAAAAAGGGGACAATCCATACGGATCATCCCCTTTACTTTGAAACCTATTGTTCGTCTCTTACGGGGCGGACCGGATTGGGCAGGCCGCGTACCCAGAGGTAGAACTGATAAATGTAGCCACTGACTGCATAGCAACAGAAAAGGATAAAGGCAGAAAGCGACGGATTGCTTGAGAAACAGATAAAGGCAATGGCCGCCACGAGTACCACCCAGAAAGGAATCGTACGCACAAAGCCCATGTTCTTGCCGCTGAAAAACGGCGCATTAGAAACCATCGTCACACCTGCATAAATACAAAGTACGGCGGTAATATGAGAAGTGTATTGGGCCAATTGTTCCGTTAAGTGACCGGAAACAGCAAGCCAGACAAAACCCATCACTAAAGCTGCTCCGGCAGGGCTAGCCAAACCTTGGAAAAAACCCTTATCGATAAAACCGATATTGGCATTAAAACGAGCTAAGCGAACACCGGCACCGGCGCAGAAAATAAAGGCCGCAGCCCAACCAAGACCGCCCATGTCTTTGAGCGCAAACTCATAGGCAATTAAAGCCGGGCAAACACCGAAAGCAGTCATGTCTGCAATAGAGTCAAACTGCTCTCCAAAACTACTTTGAGTGTGCGTAAAGCGCGCTACTCGTCCATCCATGCCATCGAGCAACATCGAAAGGAAGATCGTTGCTGCAGCAATACCGAAGTCACCAGCCATAGCCTGCGTGACGCCCCAAAAAGCACAAATCATTGAGCCCATCGTGAAGGAATTGGGCAAAAGATAGATACTACGGGCACGAGCCTCCTGAATGCGTTCTTTGATGTTTGCTCGAGGAGAACGACGAATCTTTCGCATGATTAAACCTTTTTTATTTAGTCTCAATTACTCGGCTTTGGGAGCCAGTTTAGCCAGAATAGTTTCAGTACCCAACACCTTTTCACCAATCGTGACACAAGGCGTGGCATCAGTTGGCAAATACACGTCCAAACGACTGCCAAAGCGGATAAAACCATAACGCTCACCCTTTTTGAGCTCATCGCCCTTTTGGACGTAGCAAAGTATGCGGCGGGCAACAAGGCCAGCCACCTGAACAACGGTAATACGGTTGCCGTCATTGACGCGAACAATCACCGCATTACGTTCATTTTCTGTGCTAGCTTTATCTAAATCAGCATTTAGGAATTTACCAGGATAGTACTGAACATCTTCCACTGTTCCGTTCACAGGGAAGCGCTGGCAGTGAACATTAAAAAGATTCATAAAGACGCTGATTAAAATCGCCTCTTCATTGGTGAAAGGATCAATCGTTTTTTCAACTTTAACGATTTGACCGTCAGCCGGAGAAAGCACCGCTTCAGGCATAGAGGGAACGGTACGCGGAGGATCGCGGAAAAACTGCGTAACAATTAAAAATAAAATCCACAACACGGCTGCTATAAAACCGAATCCGGCAAAAGCTGTCCACAAAAGTGCCAGTAAAAAAGTACCACCGATAAAAGGCCAGCCTTCACGAGCCAAAATGGGGTGAGGGTACTTTTGATTCATGAGTTCAATCTCCGTGACTAAATTTAAACAGCTAATTGTACGCTATTGGCAAAATGTTTCCGTTTTCTGCCATCTTAACCGCAAACGAGTCAAAAAAACCGAAAAGTTAATGCTCTGTAACATTTTTGTCACAAAAGCCCGCCGAAGCGGGCTTTTTCTGAGTTGAGAACATTTAGCGTTTAATCTGTACTTCCGCAGTGACAGTTAAATTTAATTCGCTCGTACCAGCTTCAATGGCAGGAGCTGGGATGGCTTCATCCATAACACTTTTTGCCGAAGCTCTCATGAGCATATTCATCGGGCGAGGCATTGATGCTCCGCTAAAACGTAAACTTTGCACTTCTACTTTCCCCGCTTCGCTTCCTACGGATTCGGCAATCCATACAGCCCGCTGGGTAGCATCAGCAACGGCCATCTTGTACAGACTTTCGTCGTACTTCGCTTTGGCTGCATCTGAGACACGGAAATTTAAATTTTCTAACGCCAAAACACCATTAACATTTTCAATCACCTTAGGAACGAGTTCAATATTGGGAGCGACCACTTCCAAAGATTGAGAAACTCTCCAAGCAACAATCTTTGGCGTTTGATTACCTTTGGTTTCGCCATACACCGGATAGGAATTCATGGATTGGGTCTGAAGCTGAAGCTTATCGCTTACAGACTTAATTTGACTTAAACCCGAATTCATCGTTTTGATCGCCTGAGCAGTGGCTTCTTTGAGAGTCTTTGCCTGTGCTGAAACCGACCAATACATTTGAGCTTCGTCGTTAGGAACCGTGATGCTTGCCGTACCGTTGACAGCCAACGTCATACCCTTTTCTGATAATGTCGTTCCATTCATTGAGTTCGCAGCCATCGCCGCAGACATCGTCATTGTCATTACACCTGCTACAGCTATCTGAGTCATTTTTCCCATGAGTTTTCCCCTTTATAAAAATAGCCTTCATTGACTGTATTTTAGGCGAGCAACTCTAGTAAAATGTGTCATTATTTGCTTTTCTGTATCAGCTTATTAAAACGAGACTGTTATGAATCCCATTGTTGTTTGCCGCCTTCCCAACCATGTTGGCGACTGCTGTATGACCCTTCCCTCCTTGCGTTTACTAGAAGCTAGTGGCTTTACGCCCTATTTGGTCGGTAAACGCTTTGCTGAAGATTTAATGTTGGGCATGGGCTGGCGCTTTGATCCTATTGAGGGACATGTGAGCGAAGACCTGCAAAGGCTTCATTACCTTTCGGAACAATTAAACAAACCTCTGGGACTCCTATTTCCTAATTCTTTCGGCTCTGCCCTGCAATTTCGTTTAGCAGGGATTCGTGCCGCGGGTTTCCCCACTGACGGACGCTTTCTCCTTTTGGATCAAAAGGTGCCGGAACCTGAGAAAAACATTCATGAAGTCAGACGCTTTTTTGCAGCAACCGTAGGAGCAATTAAAGCCTGGGGAAAGGAACCCGCTTGGACTGAACCCACGAAAGATTTGGGATTAAAGCTTATTACTCGTCACACAGCTGGAGCTAAAAACTTAATAGAAAAATTCAATATTCCTGAAAAATTTGCCTTAATCGCTCCAATTGCCCGCGGTGTGCATCATGGAAAGATTAAGCATTGGACGCATATCAACTGCGTTGTTAAACCTTTGCGTGAATTAGGCATTGAACCCATCGTTCTGCCCTCACCTGATGAAGCCGCTGATGCAAAAGTTGCCTGTCCAGACGCGACGCACTTGCCACCTACTAACCTTGGTACTTATGCCGCGCTCTGTAAGGAAGCACAGTTAGTCATCGCTAACGACTCCGGTATCAGTCACGTAGCTGCTGCCGTAGGAGCTCGTCAAATCACTTTAGTTGGAGTTACTGATCCAAAACGCACAGGGCCTTGGAACTCTAATGCAATTGTGCTCGGTGAAGAGAATCGCTGGCCGACGGAAGAAGAGGTTGTTATAAAAATTCAAGAACTATTGCGAGAGTAAAGTTTGTCAAAACATACCTAAATAACTTGCAATCATGATCTTCAATACTGGAAATATCGAGAGACTTTTAGTCTTTACATGTCTGATTATTTCACTATGTTTTGGTGCATTTTTATTTAGTGAGACAAATAAGGTTTTAAAATATTCTCTCTTTTTTCTCGGTTTCTTGACTGTCTTTTTGCGCTTTATTAATGGGCGTTATGACAGTATGTCTTTAGCATACTATTCAGATTTTTTTAAACCATGGATTCCATGGTTATGTTCTATTGTAATTTTAATCGGTGTTCATGGTCTCTCTGGCCATTCCAACTATCTCGGAAGTTGCTTTTTGATGTCAATTCTTCTAATGGCACTTTATGCATATCCTTTAAAACGTGATTATGTGATAGTGTCAATGGCATTAACAACATTATTAATCACTGCTTCGGTCTCTTTTTCAGTTATATATTCAGGAGTCCTCAAAGCCGAAATTTTTGGAGTCAATAAAAATCTTTTACTTGGTGGTACGACCCTACTAACCATATGTTGCTTAAGTCAACTATTTTTTTATTGGACTAAATCAAGTAAATGGTTCTTGGCTCTTCTAGTTATTTCGATTATTAGTTCATTGACTGCAATAGTTATAACAGAAGTGAGAACGGCTCTTTTAGCCTTTCTAGCTTTAATACCTCTTTTTTTAACAAAATGCCGCTCATGGAAAACTGTTGGTTTAATGATTTTTGTTTGTCTAATTCTGTTTGGTCTTTTTTTATATTCTGGCAGGCTCCAAGAAGGTATTAACGATATCATCAAATATCAGGGAGGAAACTCTAATTCATCATGGGGAATCCGATTGGAATTGTGGAAATTATCAACAAACGCATTTATGGTCAAACCATTATTTGGTTGGGGAGTTCAGCCATTCTACGAACTAGTCAATAATGGTTTTAAATTCCCTGTAATGTCTTTTTATGTTCGACATTTCCACAGTGACTTTTTCAATATGTTAGTCACTGGGGGTATCACTGGCATTTTGGGATGGTTGATAACAATATATTTGCTATTCAAAAAGTCATGGAACGATGAAATTCAGTTGTCCTTATTAACAGGGATCTTAGCCATAGGATTGGCCGATAGGTATTGGTTTGAAAACCGTGCTGCTATCTATCTTTTTGCAGTTTGTTGGGTACTTCTTTATTTGTCCAGAGTAAAGTCAGTATCCACAAAATAATGAACTAAGAATTAATTATCCATTTGGTATGGTTTTGATCGGCAACTCTTCAGTTTAGATATTAACAAATTTAATATAAATCCCAATTTAATAATCCTCAATCGTTTGTTTTCTCGCCTTGATAGCGGAAATTCAAATGTAGTTTTTGTACATTGATAAGCCTCTTTAAAAAAACTATATTTTTGATAAAGGGTAATATTGGAACCTAATATCTTTCGAATATCACCCCATAAATTAACCAAATACCGATGTTGGATCCCGACTCTCATCGACCTGGAAAAATTTAAATTCCCTAAGTAACGTTGATAAACCCTAAAATCGTCTGAAAAGCTACTGTATGACACTGTGTGGCTTAAAGAAGAGCTTCTTAATCGATAGAAATATAAAGGATCAGGAATTACTTTGCTCTTATTAACATTCACTAGCAAGCGAATCATATAATCCTGATCCTCTGCAACCTTTAATGACGAATCAAAATAAAGGTCTTGTACAAGAGAGGAAGAGAAACACTTATTTTGTAAACCAAGAAAAGCTGTAGTATTACCTTTGGACCATTCATTAAGTCGGAAATAGTGCTCACACGTCTGTTTATGGTCCAGGATGAGTTCATCCAATGGCGTAACGCGAGATGACTGACAAATACCGTTATTATTGAATTGTAGATATGAGAATAGCACCATATCAACCCCATAACCAGCTTGAGCACAACGCTCAAGACAATTTGGGGCAACTCGATCGTCTGAGTCAAAGAAGAGTACCCATTGGAATGCATTTTTTTCAAAAATTTCTTTCAACGCAGAGTTTCTAGCAGTTGCAACCCCCATATTATTTTGAGCGATAACTCTAACCCTAGAGTCCTTTTGTTCATATTTTTTCAAAATATCTAGAGAGCCGTCTGTAGATCCATCATCAACACAAAAAATTTCAAAATGAGAATAAGTCTGATTCAAAATAGAGTTTAAACTTTCTTCCAAGTAGTCTGCTGTGTTATAGACGGGGTAAACAATTGCAAATTTCTGCATTTTGAACTCTGCTTCTTAAAGATTTGCTCAATTGTAACATTCAACAACTGATAGAATGCTAGTGTTATTTTGACACCCTTTTGACGGTGAGAAATTTGAAAATAGCTTTTTGTATCTACAAATACTTCCCATTTGGCGGTTTACAGCGGGATTTTTTTCGTATCGCTGAAGAAATTTCATCCAGGGGTCACGATGTTCGTGTCTATGTCCGTGAATGGGACGGTGAAAGGCCTGCCTCATTTCAAATTATAGAAGTCCCAACTTTTGCGCTAACCAATACCGGTAAAAATGAAAAATATTATCGTTGGGTTCGAAATCATCTACTTGCCAATCCTGTAGACCGTGTGATTGGATTTAATAGAATGCCTGGCTTAGATGTTTACTTTGCTGGCGACGTCTGCTATGCAAATGCTAACGAACACAGAAGCTCTTTTTATAAATTAACGCCACGCTACCGACATTCAATTGCTTTTGAAAAAGCTGTTTTTAGTAAGGGAAATAGAACTAAAATTTTGCTTTTAACTGAATCAAGCAAAAAAACTTTTCAAAAGTTTTACAGAACAGAAGATGATCGCTTTTTTGTTTTACCTCCCGGCATTGATATTGAGCGTAAATATAGTAATCAACCTAAAGAAACGAGAAGTCAATTTCGGCAAGAATTCGCTATTTCCCCTCGACAAAAATTACTGCTTCAGGTTTGCTCAAACTATGAATTAAAGGGAGTTGATCGCTCTATTCAGGCAATTGCAAATTTACCCTTTGAAATTCGAAAAAATATTCTTTTTTTCGTTGTCGGTCAGGACAATCCAGAAAAAATGCGGCTTCTTGCAAAAAAGATGGGGTTAGAGAAACAGATTAAATTTTTCGGAGGCAGGGATGATATTGCACGATTTATGCTTGGTGCTGACATTATGCTTCATCCTGCAAAACGTGAGGCTGCTGGAATTGTCATTTTAGAATCTATCATTTCTGGCTTACCCATCGTAGTGAGTGGCCTTTGTGGATATGCTCCTTATGTTAAATATGCAGAGGCCGGCATTATTTTGAATGAACCATTTAAACAACAGGAATACTCACAAGCTTTACAAAAAATACTTGAGGATGACGCTTTGTTAAAGCAATGGAAGAGTAATGCCCAGAAGTATGCTGATCATGCTAATTTGTACGATTTAGCAAGACAAGCTGCAGATATTATTTTGGAATAGTAATGATCACCTTATATCCCCCATTCTCAGAAGCATGGGCCACAAAAGACCCTTTTGAAGAAGTTGAAAAAATTTCTGGCAATGTCCTTCGGAGCGTGAAAACAAGACGTACTCTGCGTTTTGATTTTCAGGGCAAAAGTTATTATCTAAAACTGCACCATGGAACCACTTACGGAGAGGTTTTTAAAAACCTGTTAACAGCAAGACTTCCTGTTTTAGGAGCAGATAGAGAGTGGCGTGCCATTCATGAATTAAGTGCTGCCGGCGTTGACACTATGCGCGGGGTTGCTTTTGGCCAAAAAGGTTTAAACCCTGTAAAAAGAACCTCTTTCATTATTACGGAAGACTTATCTCCGACTATAAGCTTGGAGGAATTTACTCGAGATTGGATAAATAACCCCCCGAACCCCAAAATAAAGCAACTTTTGATCAAACGAGTTGCCACTATGGTTAGAAAAATGCACGACATAGGAATTAACCATAGAGACTGTTACATCTGTCATTTTCTGCTTCACCTTCCCTTTGATGGAACTGAAGAAAATTTAAAGCTCTCAATCATCGACTTACATAGAGCACAATTTCGAAAAAAAGTACCTTTACGCTGGAGAGATAAAGACTTAATTGGTCTTTACTATTCTTGCTTGAATATTGGTCTGAATTCGAATGACTTTTATCGATTCCTTAAAATTTACTTTCAGAAGCCTTTGAAGAGTATTTTCAAAGAAGAAGCGCAACTTCTCGCTAAAGCTAAAACTAAAGCTGAAAAAATCAGAGAGCGCTCTATCCGAAGAGGTCTTTAGAATGAAAGACGTTCATTTTGGAAAATTGATTGGATACGGTACTGAACGTCGGTGCTATGAAAATTTAGACAATTCCCAAACATGCCTTAAAGTCAGTAAGTTGGGCTCGTGTACCCAAACTCAACGTGAGATTAAATATTTTAAATTGCTCGCTAAAAGAGGTATACATCCGAATTTTCTACCTAAATTTTATGGCTCCTTTACCCTAAAAGATCAAATAGGTTTTGAACAAGAATATTTAAGATCAACGGACAAACTTCGTGCTGTTACGTTAAAGCAATATATTTTGGAAGCCAGTCAGGAGCAATTCCTTAAAATTGAGTATTTATTAGAAAATATCAAACAAGAAATGATTCGTTTTAATGTAATTGTTTCGGATATGAGGACTGGCAATACATTGCTTCTAGTTGATAATCAACAAAAAATTAATCGAATTGTGTTTGTTGATGGCTTTGGTTCTCCTGAGTTTATTCCACTACCAATATATTGTCCTTTTTTCGGACGCATGAAAATTGAAAGGCAATGGAAAAAATTTATGAAGAAATACCAAGCGGAAAAAGCTTTCCGCTTGGAACAACTTCGTCATTAATTTCTGATTTGTTGAATTAAGGGAAGACTTTCTAATCTCTTGAACAAGCGCTTCTGCTTCTTTCTACAAAACCACGGGCAATAGACTTCTATCGGGATAAATGCAGAGGTTCCGAGATTATCACATATAACAGGGAAGACCTCTGTCTCACTTAAACGATGACATAGGACATTGTAGGGTTTTATCGACATCGTCACAATCCGATTGTCGTAAATATATTGCTCCAAATCCTTTACGAGCCTTTCTAATTCCTGTTTAAGCTCCTGAGTTTGTTTCCCGCTATAACGGTCTTGCATAGTCTGTGATGGCTGACCGTTAAAATCTATAGTTCTGTCATAGACATAGCCTACTCCCAAATTGGTTTCAACTGTACCGTAATATCTGGGAATGCCTCTCCAATCTCTCAGATACTTACTTAGACGCTTGTAGTAGGCGAGCTCTCGATTAATTTCTTCAGTCGCATGTTCACAGGGATTGTGTACAACCTTTATACATTTTGACGGGTCTTCTGGATGAATATAACAAGTCCTATGGTGGCCAACACCGACCACCAAAGGATCAGACTGATCCTTTGGTAATTCAATCATTTTGGGCATCCTCATAATTTTTATTTTTATTGTGTCTTTTTATCGACTAAGTGGTACGTTATACCAGGGATTTCCCGAAGTGTATCTAGTAAAGTTTGATCTAAGTAAACTTCCCAATCTTTTGATAACACAAAGGATGCCTTCAGTCCCTTATCCATGACTTTTATTGCTACCCGACAACCCGCATCGTCAACATCAGGTCGATGATCTTCAAGGAATGTCTTCAATAGATCAAAGTCAAAGTTAGGATCCGTTAATTCAATCTGCAATACCGTGCCATTTTTTGCACGAATCGTTGCAGGAACTTCAATTGAACGCGCAGAAATGCTGACGCCAGATGCAGAAAAATTATCTTCTCTAGCACTGCCTCGAACAAAGACGAGTTCATCACTTTTAACGATATTACGGTAAAGTAGCCAATCGTCTCCAAAGCAAGTTACCGAAATTGTTGCCGTTCCATCATCCAAAGTGAAACTGCCCATTAAGCGGCCTTCTTTATTGAAGCTTTGCCTAATATTGGAAGCAATACCCGCAACTTGAATTGATGGTGCGCGGCGTTTAACACTCTTGGGCGAAGGCTTAACATTGATAATAGGTGTCGGATGCAATGCGGCTGCCTCTTCCTGAACGCCGCCATAAAAGTGACCTCTGAACACGCACCCCATCACGTCACGCTCTCCGATTAACTCCTTATGAGCACTCCAAGGTTCCGCGTCAATATATTCAGGCTGAACCTCATCCATGACATCAGCAAAAAGGCTTTCCTGCCCAGCATTAGAAGACTCACTTTCACTCAATGCAATCGCATTATCGATATTGGCGGCAAGCTTTGCGCGATTAGGCTCTAGACTATCAAAAACACCCGCTTGAATAAAGGATAAAAGCGTGCGCTTGGAGAAATTTGTTCGATCAACACGGCTGACCAGATCAAAAAGATCTTTATAGGGACCGTGCGCATTGCGTTCGTTTACAATCGCCTCTGCTGCATCTTTAGGAATACCTTTAATACCTCCTAAGCCATAGCGAATTTCATGCATCGAAGTCGGTACAAATTCCCAGTCGCTCTTATTGATATCAGGAGGCAGTACCGAAATGTCATTGGCAAAACAGTCATCAATCAGATGCTTTAACTTTTCACCTGAATCCATCACCAAACACATATTGGCGGCCATAAAAGGTGCCGGATAGTGCACTTTCAAATAGGCTGTTTGGTAGGCAACGTAAGAGTAAGCACAAGCGTGAGATTTATTAAAGCCATAACCCGCAAACTTTTCCATTAAGTCAAAAAGGTCTCCTGCTTTATCCTCGGCCATTCCCCTTTCAACAGCGCCTTTGACAAAAACTGCGCGCTGTCTTTTCATTTCATCAACTTGCTTCTTACCCATGGCACGGCGTAGCAAATCAGCACCACCCAGTGAGTAGCCACCAATGATCTGAGCCACACGCATCACCTGTTCCTGATAAACCATGATGCCGTAGGTTTCTTTCAAAACAGGCTCAAGACGAGGATCCGGATAATGAACTTCCTTTTCTCCGTGCTTACAAGCAATATATTCCGGAATCAGATCCATCGGTCCCGGACGATACAAAGCGTTTAAGGCAATGAGATCTTCCAGACAGTCCGGTCTTGCGTCACGAAGTAGCTTGCGCATACCGTCACTTTCAAATTGGAAGACGGCACTCGTGTTACCGGTTTGGAAAAGCTGATAGGTTTCTGGATCATCAATAGGAATTGCTTCAAGACGCAGGGTTGTTTTTGGATCCAATTGACGAATAAAGCGCATGGCAAATTCAAGGATAGTCAGTGTTGTCAGACCCAAAAAGTCAAACTTTACCAAACCCACATTTTCCACGTCTTTTTTGTCAAACTGACTGATCACGTTATCAGGATTTTCGTCTTGGGAATAAAGAGGACAGAAGTCTGTCAATTTTCCTGGTGCAATTAAAACACCACCGGCGTGCATCCCTAAATTACGAACAAGTCCTTCAAGAGGTAAGGCCTTATCAACAAGTTGTGCAACCGTTTCGTCCTTTTCGATAAGATCTTTCAAATCTGGAACAGTTTTAACAGCCTCAGCTAAGGTGACGCTCTTTCCGGGTTGCGCAGGAATTAGGCGAGAGACCTTATCACAAAGGCTGTAACTAATACCCAGAACTCGTCCCACATCACGCACGACACCCTTTGCTCCCATCGTACCAAAGGTTGCAATTTGGCTAACGGCATCTTCACCGTAGCGAGATTTCACATAATTGATTGTGCGCTGACGGTTGTACTGACAGAAGTCCACGTCAAAGTCTGGCATGGACACGCGTTCTGGATTTAAGAAACGTTCGAAAAGTAAGTCGTAACGCAACGGATCCATATCCGTAATACGTAACGAATATGCAACAAGGGAACCCGCACCAGAACCGCGCCCAGGCCCCACTGCAACGCCATTGCGTTTAGACCAGTTAATAAAGTCCTGCACGATTAAGAAATAACCCGGGAAGCCCATTTTCTTAATGATGCCGAGTTCAAACTGAAGTCGTTCCTCATAGCGGGGACGCTCTTTTTCTCGTTGCTCTTTATCTGGGTAAAGGAACTCTAAACGTTGTTCCAAGCCCTCATGGGAGAGCTGATCAATGTAATCATCCAAACTCATCCCGTCAGGGGTCGGGAAAAGCGGAAGCTGCGGTTTACTTAAAACACCTTCCAAATTGCAACGCTTAGCAATTTCAACGGTGTTTGCAATAGCCGAAGGCACATCCGCAAAAAGACTGATCATCTCCTCAGGACTTTTAAAGTACTGTTCTGGAGAATAAAGCTTGGACCTTGACTTGTCAGCTAAAACTTCACCCCGAGCAATACAAACACGAATATCATGAGCATCAAAATCCTGAGGCTCTAAAAACTGAATCGGATGGGTTGCAACTACCGGAATATCGCACTCATCCGCAATGCTTAAGTGATAACGAACGACTGCTTCATCTGAGGAACGTCCAGCCCGCTGCAACTCTAGAAAAAAGCGATCTCCCCAGACCTCTTTCATCTTCGTGGCTAAAGAAATAGCCTCATCTTTTTTCCCAGCCAAACACAGCTGGGCAATTTGACCTTCGGGACCGCCTGAAAGAAAAATCAGACCTTCATGGTGCTTAAAAAGCCACTCCATCTTTGTTTCACCGCGCCCCATATACTGATTTTTAAGCCAAGCGTGGGTCAAAATTTCACAAAGATTTTTATAACCGTCATGATTCTGACAAATGACTGCCATCCTGAAGGGCTTTTCTCTATCAGCTTCATTCTGAATAACTAGGTCGCACCCCATTAAAGCCTTAACACCGGCTTTACGAGCATGGGTATAAAAAATGAGTCCCCCGAAAATATTATTTAAATCAGTTAAACCAAGGGCTCCTACCCCCTGTTCTTTTACTTTCTTAATAGCTGAGTCGAGTCTTACCGTACTATCTGTAATGGAATACTCAGAATGCATACGAAGGTGGACAAATTGCGGATTCATTTCTTAATTTCTTCCAAATGGTGTGAGGAGTTTAAAGTTTTTTCAATCAACTTCCAGACTTTTTCATTGCCGTAAACAGATAAGTGATTTCCATCTCGATAATATGGCACGCCGTTTTTAGATAAGTAACAACCTTGATCATCGCAAAGTGCATCCCAAGCGTCTACGATCTCAACGTTATTCCACTTTTGGCTTTGCGAATAGAGATAATCCCTTATCCAAAAATCATCGGGATTAACCTTATCGTAGTTAACAACACAATCAGTGTTCTCTTTACTCAAAAGACTAAAACGCTCTACTTTTGAACATTTTGTCAGTGGGTTAAACGGTACATCAATGTTATCAAGCACGATAACTACTCGTTTATTCAGTTGATGCAACTCGGACAGAGTATCCTGCCATAACTGCAGATAAAGCTCCTTACCTTTTAAATCGGGATGCTTGAATGAGTACAAATTCGACCTGTAGTTTCCAGACCAATAGCCTCTAAGCACTATCGTTTTAATATCTGGATTTGATCTAATTATTTTCCAAACATTTGACATGAGGTTCATTTTGTACACACCTCCTGAACTATTGTTTGGGTCAATAATCATCGTCTTATCAAAAAATACTGTTCCACCTATTCCTACCATGTATAAATCAGGCAATTGATTTTGTTTATACAAATAGTTCCACATTATGTGGTTGTGAGAATCCCCGAATATTAAAATACTGGGATTTTTTGTAGTAGCTCTACAAACGGAATAGCCTTTACCAAATACTTTTTCACAATTCTGGTCCCTCTCCTCAGATCGGGGAAGGTCTTTCAAAGTATTTTGTACTTCTATAGATAATCCTGAATAAAGCCAGTTCTGTAATGTATCAAACTTACGTAGTGCAGTTTTAGTTCCCAAAGAAATTAGCGCTAAAAGAACAAATAAAACTAAGACAAGGGACCATGAGGCTTTTCTGCTTCTCATTGGTCTTTCGATCAGAATGTACGTTAAATAGGCCAAGGCAAAACTTAACGCAATCAGTATGATCATCAACAACCCGTCAGGTTGATTGCCAGCCAAATTGTTTCTGGCAATGCAAATGAGTGACCAATGCCACAAATAAAGTGGATAACTGATTAAACCCACAAAAACAGCTAATTTATTAGAAAAAATATAACGATTTATATAGTTTTCTTGTCCTGCAGCAATAATCAAAACAGAACCAACAACAGGGAAAAGCGCTCTCCAACCAGGGAAATTTTCATTTTCATTAAACCAAAATATCGCAATTAAGATAAAAAAGACCCCTGATATCGATAAAGCATTATTAAGCACTTTCGAATTAAAAGAAGACTTATACTCAGGCCATTTCAATTCAACATAGGCCAGCACTCCGCCAATAAGTAATTCCCAAAAACGAGTATGTAAAGAGTAAAAAGCTCTGACAGGTTCATTAGCAGTATCGTAAAGACACAGACAAAAAGAAATTCCTAGCATCAACAGTAAGCTAGCCAGGAATCTTTTGGCACTAACTTTCCAAAGTAAAAAGCATATCAATGGATAGAAAATATAGTATTGTTCTTCAACCCCAAGAGACCAAAAATGCATGAAGGGCTGTAATTCAGTGGCTGTTCCCCAGTAATCTCCTGTCGTAACATACAAACGCCAATTTTCTACAAAAAACGCTGCATAGGGAGATTCTTCAATTAGTTCCTCCAATACATAAGGTGGAAGAAGAAAATAGCCCAGTATGAAGCTGCCCACAATAACGGCAGAGACAGCTGGGAAAATTCTTCTAACTCGCCTGGCATAAAAATCAAAAAAACTAAATGTCCCCAGCGTCAAACCTCGGAAAATAATGCTGGAAATCAGGTACCCTGAGATAACAAAAAAAATGTCTACCCCTACAAAACCTCCTGGCAGGCTTGACGGATAAGCGTGAAAGATCAGCACTGACAGAATGGCCAGTGCTCGCATACCATCAATATCGGGTCGATATTTAGGACGAGAAAATGATTGTGGGGATACTGTATTCATAAAAAGAGGTGCTCTGAGTTTTATTTTGCCAATTATAAGAATTGGTTAAAACCCTGTAATATTGGTCTGTTTAATTAACAGCTATCTAATAAAAGTATGAATCCGCTTTTAACTATTAATGATCTGATTGATTTTCCTTCTATTAAACCTGAACATGTTGTCCCCGGCATGAAAGCCTTAATTGCTGAGGCTCAAAGAGTGCTTGACAACGTCACGAAGGAATCCACCCCTGCCACCTGGGAAAATGTCATTACACCTTTAGAAAAGAAAACACTTGCTTTATCTCGTGCATGGGGTGCTGTAAGCCATTTGATGAGTGTTTGTGATGAGCCTGAATTAAGAAAGGCTTATAACGAAGCGCTCCCTATTGTTACTCAATTTTGGATTGGGCTTTCCCAAAGTAATCTTTCTCAAAAATATAAGGCTATTAGAGAAAGTGAAGAGTTTAAAAACCTTTCTGCAGTCCGCCAGCGTATTGTCAATGAAGAGTTGATTGACTTTAAGCTTGCCGGTGCTTTCTTGCCCAAAGACAAAAAAGCAGAACTCAAAACAGTTAAAGAAAGTCTTGCACAAGAAAGTCAAAAATTTTCAGAAAATCTCCTTGATGCAACAAACGCCTACGGCCTTTTAGTTGAAGATGAAAAAGAGTTAGCCGGCATCCCAGCAGATGACATCGCTTCTTTTAAGGAAACAGCCGAAGCTGCCGATCAAAAAGGCTACCGCATAACCCTTCAAATTCCTCATTATTTAGCGGTCTTACAGTACGCAGACAATCGAAAACTGCGCGAAACGCTCTATCACGCGTATGTTACGCGTGCCTCAGAATTAGATTTTGAAGGAAAATTTAACAATAACGATGTGATGAACCGCATCGTTGAGTTACGTGCCAAGGAAGCCTCATTGTTGGGCTATCGCAACTACGGAGAGGTGTCCTTAGCAACGAAGATGGCTAAGAGCCCTCAAGAAGTCGTAAGTTTTCTTAGAGATCTTGCTCAAAAGAGTTTGCCTCAAGCTAAAGCTGATATGGCAGAAGTGAAAACCTTTGCTAAAGAAAAACTCGGTATTGATGATCCTCAAAGCTGGGACTTGCCCTACGCCAGTGAAAAGCTTCGTGAAGCTCAATATGCATTCTCTGATCAAGAGGTCAAGCAATATTTCACATTGCCTGCCGTTTTTAAAGGACTTTTCGGACTGGTGCAAACGCTTTTTAATATCCGGATTGTGAAAGATAACGCACCAGTTTGGCACCCTGACGTTCAGTTCTTTCGCATTGAAAATGCACAAGGTGAAAAGATTGCACAGTTCTACATGGATCTTTATGCAAGACCCAACAAACGAGGCGGCGCCTGGATGGATAATGACCGAACGCGAAATCGCCTTTATGGAAAATTGCAGACTCCGGTCGCTTACCTAGTCTGCAACTTTGCAAAACCCGTTGGTGATAAGCCCGCGCTTCTTACTCATGATGATGTACTAACACTTTTTCATGAATTCGGGCACGGTCTGCACCATATGCTAAGCCGCATTGAGGAGCCTGCAGCAAGCGGCATTAACGGAGTCGAATGGGATGCAGTTGAGTGCCCGAGCCAATTTATGGAAAACTTTGCTTGGGACTGGACTGTCATTGAAAATCTAACCTCGCATGTTCAAACCGGCGAAAAGCTTCCTCGTTCTTTGTATGACAAAATGCTCGCCGCTAAGAACTTCCAAAGTGCGATGGCAATGGTTCGCCAATTGGAATTTGGTCTCTTTGACATGTTGCTTCACACTGAATTTGATCCAGCCAAAGACTCAATCCAAAGTCTTTTACTCAAAGTACGTAAAGAAGTGGCTGTTACCCAACAACCCGACTACAATCGCTTCCCCAACTCTTTTAGCCATATTTTTGCTGGCGGCTACGCTGCAGGCTACTACAGTTACAAATGGGCTGAGGTTTTAAGCAGTGATGCTTTCTCTTTATTTGAACAGACCGGTGTTTTAAATTCACAGACAGGCAAAAAGTGGCTTGACGAAGTGTTAGCAGTTGGTAGCTCTCGCCCTGCAATGGATTCTTTTATCGCTTTCCGTGGAAGAGCTCCGAAAATTGATGCACTTTTGCGTCATAGCGGAATTAAACCCATTGCTAAGTAGAGGATTTTGTAGTCAACTACCCCTGCCTAAAGGCAGAGGCTTGTGAAAGCCTTGGTTGACTAGCCT